>OGCQ01000156.1_pt1 | contig 135090 bp, 131 predicted proteins | sample 1570161 | NCBI WGS metagenome assembly OGCQ01 (sample SAMEA4384402, study PRJEB24528) | human gut metagenome | reverse complement strand
ACACGAACCGATCTCCATCGATGTTACTCACCGATCTCCTTCACGGTAATACGCACCCTGTATTCTTCTTAGAAGTAGCACCACCGTCATTCGTGGTAGCAGTTTTGCCAGTAGCTGCTGAAATATCAGTCTGACCTACAATAGCTTTGAAGTTAATTTCCTGAAAAGTTAGCTGGATTCTTAGACCATTTGAAATACCAACATCTTTAGAGGCTTTAAAGCTAGTAATAATGGAATCATCAATTTTAATTCCGTCTTTACAGATAACTGAAATAATCTGCTTCTGGTCACGCCAGCTTTCAAGAGTGTCGATGAAGTTTTCTACTAATTGACCCTGACGAGTTAATAATAAGCTTCCTTCATAGCCAACTACAACGACACCACTAATAGTGATTGTTCTGGGTGCTCTTTGCACATTATCTGTGACGGTTTGCCCTGATTGCATGTTCTGTGTAGTTACCTGCATAGGGCTGTCAAATTCCATATTTTCAGTTGCTGATAAGATTAAGAAGGCATCTACATTATCTCTTAAGTGAAAATAGATGCCATCTTTACCAGTGTAACGAAGCTGATTAGTGTAAATCATTAAATTCTCCTTTGATTTCAAAGGCTTAGTGTATTTTAATCATTTTTAACCAAGCCTTTGATATAAGTATTTTCTCTGTTAAGCGTGAGCTACGTAAAAAATAATTTTTGGTGGGTATATCTGTTCAGGAGATTTCACGTAGCATTCGACTATTATCAATCATCTTCTGGGAATGATGAACTTAATAGCGTAGCTTCTGCATATTGGTCGTAGATATTACTGCTAAAGGTCATAAAGCTGGTTTCATCTGGTTTAATGGCAACTTCACCACCAAGTGAAACTTTCACAGGCTCCTGAATACGTTTGCTCAAAGCACTAATTTCATCTCTCAGGCTTTGGATATCCGTATTCGTTAATGCCGCATCTTGTCTCATGGTGATTAATTCTGGATGCTGGAAGTTAGCAAGATTCATAGCTGCACTATTAAACCAACCTTTCACATCGTCCATAGTAAATACTGGTTTAAGTCCAGACTCTTTAGCTAGCTCTGGTAATTTAGCTTGTGCTTCCATTCGTTCAGGTGCAGAAGCTAATCTTTCATAACCTGCATAGATAGCACTACCAGCTAATAGCATATTCATAGGGTTTAGCCTTGATGGCTTCCCATTCTTTTTATTCACGGTGTCTGCTGTTGTATTGGCAACCTGACCTAATCTTGTGATAGCAGTCATAAGCCCGTAAATACTTCTGGTTACACCAACAACTTTATTTACAGCAATAACACCAGCCAAGACTTTTAAACTATTAATCAAGCCAGAACCTAAAGCATCAACTACTTTCTTTTGTTCATCGGTTAAACCACGATAAGCCAATGTCACCTCATCAAAGAAAGCTCTCACTCTGTAACTGATATCAGTCAGGCTATCCACACCATGTGACATATCAGTCATCAAGCTACCAAGAGATTCACCAAGACTCTTACCACTTCCACCTAAACTGTTTAAAAGCGTTGTTAGGCTTCTTGTGAAATCTTGAAGACCATTTTCAGAACCTCTGAAGATATCCGTTAGTGAGTTGTTCCAAGTATTCTTTAAGTTCCCTAACATCGTCTGCGTAGAGTCCTGAATAGCTTTCCAGCCACCTCTTGAATTAATCTGTGCACCAAGTTCTTTAGCAAATTTAGGGAGTGCATCAGAGGCTTTAACATCACCATTTTTCATCTTATCGAAAAGCTGTTTTTCAGTCAGACCTAAAGCCTTTGCAAATGCCTGAGTAGCACCCGGTAAAGCTTCAGATAGTTGCCCCTTCAGCTCCTCAGACATCACCTGACCCTTAGAAGCCATCTGCGACACTGCGGTTAATGCTCTTTGAATCTGCTCATCTGAACGACCCATTAAACGAGCATAACCTGTAAGGTTTTTAAATAACTCTTCTGACCCTTCAAGACCCATCGTATTTTTTGCACTTGCACCAAATGAAGCAAACTGTGCTTGTGTTTCGGTTGTGTCCATACCAGTAATTTGAGTTAAATCCTGAATGAACTTTTTAACCTGTGTACTTTGGTCACCGAATACGAAATCAATACTTCTTTCCGATGATGCACGTTGAAGGCCAACTTCCATTACTCGCTGATAACTGGCTAATACAGCCTGCATTGAGATAAATGCACCTGCTGTTTTAACTGCCGCTGAACTTAAATTATCAAGACTATTAGCTGCTTTGTCACTATTAATGCTGGTGGATGTATGACCTTTAGCTTTAGCAATTGCTTCTCGTACACTTGAATTTAGTTTAGCAAGGGCTTCATTAAACTTGGTGTTATCCATCTGACCAGCTTTACTACTTAATGCGTAAAACTGACTCTTAATGTATTTCTCGACAATTGGGTTAAGACCTTTCAGCTTAGTCATATTCGCTGAATAAGCCGCTGTAATAGCTCGGTCACCTGTAACTCTTCTTGGCCTCGATTGTCTTGGCGGATTGATAACGTCATTAACCTGACTTGTGAAACGGAAAACTCTAGTGTTTTTTGCTCTAGCTTCCAGACGGTCAAAAGTTTTATTAATTTTTCCTTCCATTGACTTCAAAGAACTTGACAGATTGTTGTCAAGTTTCTTGGTATCGACCTTAAACGCTCTATTCAAATTACGCTCAATTCTTTGTGCTGACTGCAAAGCTGCCTTTTCAACTCTTTGCAAGCCCTTAATAACGTTCTCGCTGAAGCCTAGCTCAACGATAAAACTATCAACTGTGAATTTGCTCATTATTCATATTTCACCTCTTTAAGCGTGAGCTACGTGAAAAATAATTTTTGGTGTAGGTATTAGCTTTACAGATTTCACGTAGCACATAGGATTCGATAGAAGACTATCTCATATACAAAAAAGGAGAGTTACCTAGATTGCCATCCAGATAATCTCTCCCGTTGATTTTACCCAACCAATTCTTTTTTAATGTCGGACAAGATAATGTAATTCCGTTTCACCTATGATTTGAGCATCAGAAGGAATACGGTCAATACACCACTTTGGAATCTTGCGTGTTTTTGGTTTGTGTGAGGTGATAACTTGACGTTTGTTTTTAATTCGTAGCTTTTGTCTATTTGGTTGTAGTTGGAGTCTTTCACAAATAGACCGGATAATCTCTAAACGTTCTTCAATCATTCACCACCTCTTTTTAATTCATAGTTAAAGTGCCTTTGCATATTTCTGAGAAATCTTCATTAACTGCTCAATATCAGCCTGCATAGCAATCTTCTTCTGCGTTTCATATGCACTAATAAGGTCTTTCATAGCCTGAAGCTCTCTTGATAGACACAACTTAACATTATCAAGTTGCTTGTTACGTGATGCTAAGATGTTCTGTCTGGCAATTTCACGGAGTTCTTCATCGCTCTTATTAGTCATGTAAATAAACTGACCAGCACCTCTTGAAGCTTTAACCATCTTCACAATTCGATATCCATCCATCGGATTATTAATCACGTCTGGGATGTTTTCTGGAAAAGTACCAAAACCATCATTGTCTTCGTATTGGTAATAGACAAATGGTTTCTGTGACAATTCATCCTGAATCTCAAATTCTGATGGCTCAATAGCTGATTGCATCAGGGTAACTTTGCTGTAAGCGTCATCAAGTTTAATTCTTTGTGCTTTTAGCAGTGGGTAAAATTTCTTTTCAAGCTCAAGTAAGGCTTCACTCTTGCAAATATCAGGCATTTCTTGCGGCTCAGGAGCCACAAAGATGATTTCTTTTGGTGACATCTTTAACTCTTGCTCAAGCTTAATTCTTTCATCGTGTTCTTTGCGCTGGATAGTGATAGCTGGATGCTCAGTCTGTGGCGACCAGTCACCGAAGCTATCAATTTTTCTTCCACCAATATAAATATCATTTGTCATTGTTTCATTTCCTCTAAGTGTGGTTATTTCTTAATAGAGCACCTTCAACGCCAATACACTTAGAAGATGACTTAACGATTTATTAAAGATGCTCTATTAAGAAAAGCCCTAAACATAATCTGTGAAGGGCTTTGAAGGTTTGCTTTAACGTTAACGAAGTTTCAGGAAAAACTTTCTTTAAAAGCTCTGTTTAAAAACTCTTAAAGAAAACGCCCTAATCATGAGTTAGGGCAAAGCTGTAAGGGTTCAATAATGAATGATTAAGCACTTTTTGAGATGACCTCTCAGACTAAACTGAAAGGCCATGACGAAAAGCATTGCACCTTTCAGAATGTTCGGTATAGAACATACCTCACAAACTCAGAATATCCATCCATCCATCGGATTATTGAAAATATGATTTTAGGAAAAATTGCTCTTCCTATAGACTTCGGATAGAAGACTATCCTCATATATACAATTATGTCATGCTCAAGGTTATTTGTCAACAGCTTTTTAACAGATTGGTAACATTAATTCTTATTTACCGTATTACCTACCCAGCAACCAACAAATAGCCCTAGCAGCGTCCAAGCAATTATTAAACCCATTAGTGAATCCTCATAGAATCCGCAACCAAAACATTGTCAGCGTACAAAATTGCTATAGCCGCCTTGAGATATTTTTCAGGGCTAACGCTGTATCGGTTAGTTTCCTCAATAATAAGACGCTTCATGTTTGAGTCGGTAACGGGAAACATAAAACGTGGTTCACCAGTTTCAACCCCCTGAATAAAATCTTCAATTGCTTCTGAGTTTTCAGCCATTAGCTTTAGTAATTTATCAAAGTCAATTGACACACCGGAATCAACGAAGCTTTGCACCATCATAGCGGTGTCGTTATCAACGAAAATCTGTAGCGGGAAGTTTAATTCTCTCATTTCTTAAAATCTCCTTTTTACCAGACCTCCTCAATCGCTCTGTAACGAGCTAAACAGTCTTTTTCAGGGGTATCCTGTACAGTGGTATTACCCACCCTAAAATAAGATAGTTTTTTGCGTTAGAATGCGATTGAGAGCGTCTGAGAAGCTGTTTTTCTAATTTCTCTTAAAGTCTCGGACTACCAATAGCCTAATTCTACTTTATTTCGTTCAAACCATTCCGCTGTAACTGCTGTTTTCAGTGTTTCATTTGGGCTGGTGGCGTGAATGAAGATATCTTTTGGATTGCAAACATCACCGAAACCATCTTCTTTGATGAGCAAGTCTGATACATGCTTAATCATTTTATCTGTCAAATATTCGAATTTAATACATAACATTAAATCTCCAGTAGTAAATTGTTTGGGTGGCAATTTCTTTTATTACCATCCCTGAAGATAATTTTTTTAGTTGCCTGAACTTCATGATGCAAAAACCAGATGACATATTTCACATAATAATCACGAGTGCCATAACGAATCATTGGATTACCGTAAGCGTCATCTCTTGTCTTAACCTCTCCACCATCAATCCATTCAAGCATTCCTGTTTCGTAATTAATCATGAAGTAAGTTGCAAAGAACCGTTTAATATCATCTCGCCATTGCTTCATAATCAGACCTCCAGAGACAGTTTGTGAATTTTAATGCTTAGTAACCTTGCTAAATCCAGTCCAAAAGCATTTAAAGATTTCAGATTATCAAGGTCGGCTTGCTCAATCCTGATATGGTGTCTTGCAGCCTCTAAGCGGCTATTAAGCAAATCTTGTTCGTTAATATCACGGTTAATTGCAAGCTTCATCACTGCTGAGTGTGGCAGACCTGTAATGTTTTTGATTCGGTTCAGTTCATCAAAGGCTGTCTTTGTAACTCTGGTTAAAGTGTGTTTGCTCATTTTAAAATTCCTCTGTAACTAAATACGGGTCAAACTCGAAATCTGGTTGCTCGTTTTCCATTGGCTCAATATTTCCAACGGCAATATGATGCTCAACAACACCAATTAACTTTGCGCACATTACAGCAAGCAAAGCGCAATATTTATCGCTTGGTAATTCATGGCTAAGTCTGGTTGCTTGACGCTGAAGATGATTTGTCACGGTGGCTGAGTTAATTTCATCAAGACTTCGCAGTAAATAAAAAACCTTCTGGTTGTATTTCTGGTGACCCTCGCTTCTGCAAAATCCAATAAAAATATCATCAAGCTTGCTCGGTAGTTGCGCGTAGCTGTCAAAGCTAGCCAGATAATTCTTGATGCTGTTCTTTGTTGTTTTGCGTGTTGGCATGTAACGGTTCCTCGGTGTAATTGCCCGAATTACTTCGTCAATGCCTTTGCGTTCTTTCTTGGTAAACTTGGGTAATTCGTGGCTGGTGGGGGAGTTTGTGTAAGCGTAGGAGTTGTGCTTGTTACGTTGTCTCGATGCCTGAAGCATCGCTCTAAATTCTGCGTCTCTCATTCATGTTCCGACCCTCATAAGATGTTATTATTCTGTTAACCTATATATACAATACTAGCATTTTCAAAGACTAATGTCAAGTATTTTTTAACATTTTATTAACATCTGTGGTATAATGGTTCTATGGGGAGAGTAAAATATAAAGGCGTGGCTATGATTTGGTCACATGGTTATTGCATTGCACACAGACCTCTTCAATCGCTCTGTAACGAGTTAAACAGCCTCTTAAGGTCAACTATAAGGTCAGGTACTTTTTTGTGTCAGAATGCGATTGAGAGCGTCTTACAAGGAAAACTAATGGTAAATCTCCCTCCTGAGCTGGGGTCACCTGATGTGTGGGCTGGTGGAGGTGTGGGTCTGTTCGCAGGTCTGTTACTTCGCTACGTCCTCGTCAGGGTGCTTGTTGTCTTTAGACTGTTCGGTCGTACATGGACGCTTGACCTTAAGGATAACAACCACACAGACCCCCGTTAAACTCCCTTCAAAACCCCCTGTACGAGATGGTATAGGGGTATCTTTAGCATTTTGTGCTATCTATTAAAAAACAGCTTGACATAACCGGAAAGCTGTATCTATCAAGTATTCACCTCTCTGACAGTAATTGCTAAAAGTTCTTATTTTTCAATAAGTTGTAATTAGCCATATATAGAGAACTGACAAGCCTCTTCACAGTTAACTCTGAAACCTTAACAGTAAATTCTAAAAGTTCTTATTTTTCAATGAGTTGTAATTAGCCAATATAAAGGACTGACAAGACCCTTCACAGAGAACTTCCTGGACTCACTAAGATACAAGGCGATAACCCCAGAAAGGGAGAGCCACCTTCTTAACCGACTTCTTAAACAATCTTTACAGACCCCGTTCACCAGTCTCAATATTTTATTTCTCGCTCTTCGTTTGTTGCTCGTTTCTATTATTGAGGGGGTTTGAAAAACCTCTGTAAAATAACCCTTCCAGTAAAAAGCGAATAGCCCCAGACAGGGGAAATCGCCTCTTTAACATTCTCATAATCAGTGCTCTATATGAGAATTTTAGCTCAACCTTTGAGCAATCCTGTATGACGTACTCAGAGGCATTCTGAGAACATCTGCAATGCACTTAATGGGTTTGCCTTGCCTGTATAGTTTTATGAAGCTGTCGAGCGTCTCAGGTGGGTAAATGGTGGGTCTTCCTCTTAAGCCTCCTCTGTTAATGATGGTTAACGGTAATAGCGTGTCAGCACAGCAAACCATCTGCGTAATTTCATGCTTACGTGGTTCTTTTTTAAAAACAACGACTGCACTTGGAAACGGTGAACGAATAACAAGCCTGTTATGGCCTGCTGGTGGAAGGTATTTAACTGCACGATGAAGAATACGGATTTCATGGCAAAGCGGGTTTGTGAAGATGTGCTTAAGCCAGTATATGGTTTGGGGTCGGTACGGTATCAGGAATACCGCTAAATCTGCTTCAGACGCTTTTACGAGGAATGTTTTAGTGTCGCTGTATGGTGGGTTACAGAATACCTTTTCACCAACCCATGACTGATTGTGGATATCATCGGTGAACCGTGGCAACAATGCGTCATGCTCAGTTGCAGCACCATCCAGACTGAAACTAAACTCACGGTGTAAGTTCTTGAATAATAAAAATGGAGTTCTCCAGTAATCAGAACCCCCATGATGTTTCCCGATTAAAATACACTCAATTGACATAAGAAATAAAAATTTTTATTGCAATCACTCTTGACGAGGTTTACTCTCTTTTAAGAGATACTTAACAGGCTTTCTAAACGGATATCCTTTCTGGGATATCTATCTCTTATCTTAAAAGTCTTTATAGATACTTTAAAGATATCTGTATTAAATCTGTACAGTAACTTTTCAGACTCTGAAAATTTTTATAAAATCGTAATAGCCCCTCTTCAAATTCCCCTTCTAAAAATCTTCGAAAATATCTATCACAGGTCTATACCTGCTAAGTACCCGCCACACCAGCTATGTGACCCCCTTTGCAGAATTTTAAAATATCTATGAGGTTTATTCGATAGAGGTTGGTACAAGCCCAACTAACCGAATCAACTATTGACTTTCTTCATAGTATCTGTTAACTCCACCTCAAGAAACCTTCATCACACTTCAAAGCATCTATCAAGAAGATTTAACCTATCAATTGCTGTAACATTTTATAGTTCTGTGAAGTCCTATCCAGTTTTCTCTGTAACAGACACAAACTTCTGTGACCTTATGTATCAATGACTTGCAAGACATGCTCTCAAGGTGCTGTATAGCCTCTTATCAGCCAATACACAAAACCCTTATAAATCATTACTGATACATATACAGTGTGTTTTTAACATAATAGCTGTTTTACGCACTAATCGTGTTCTACATGAAATCTGTATAGATATTAAGGTGTCTGTAAGTGATTTTTTAAGAAGGGACTACGAAGATTTGACAAGGTAACTATGAGGTTGATTCCTAGAACAACCGAATCAACTGTAACCATCACTTTCTAACTTTCACGTAGCTGATTGTTATCTCTTGCAACTGTAACGTATGGTGACCAACTGCATGAATAGCGTGATATACTCCTGTATATAGCACTTTTCTAGGAGTCGAGAGAGGGACGACTAACACCCTGCATAGTTCCCTGAAAAGAGACTTTACAGATTCTTTATATATTTCAATAAGTTAGGATAAAAAGGGGCTATGTCGATACTGCGTAGAATCTGTGTAAAACTGCTTAGATACTCGGAAAAACACCGTTAAATTGCATAGTCATAGGGGTTGGAACAAGCCCAACTACACCTGATATTGTCCTGTAATTAACAGGTTTCTTAGAAAACCGAATAGACTTCATTCAAGGGTCATTGAAGTCATAATCATTTCAGTAGAAAAACCAGGCCCCGATTTTAAATGCAAATAGCAATCATATTCAATAAGGCAAGACGATCAGGATCAGTGAAAATGTCATTTTTGGCGTAATTGACCTTACTTTATGCATGGTCTTAACAAAGACATCATCTTTCCGTTGCAGATCTTCGCCCTTTCAAATAACGTACTTTACAACTTTCCCGAACAAGGAGTTGTACCTGTGTTGTATGTTATTTACGCTCAAGACAAAGCTGATAGCCTCGAAAAACGCCTTTCCGTTCGTCCGGCACATTTAGCACGTTTACAGTTACTGCATGATGAAGGTCGTTTGTTGACCGCCGGTCCAATGCCAGCGGTAGACAGTAACGATCCAGGGGCTGCAGGATTTACTGGCTCAACCGTTATTGCTGAATTTGAGTCGCTGGAAGCAGCTCAGGCCTGGGCCGATGCTGACCCGTACGTAGCGGCAGGAGTCTATGAACACGTTTCAGTGAAACCATTTAAGAAAGTGTTCTGAATAGAAATTCAATATTTAAGGGCACGGTTTTTGCAACCGTGTTCTTGTTTGGCCTTTCCTTATAGGTCGGTCAGTGCATTCACCACCACAAGCAGATAATAACTTTATCTGTATTTCTTTATATGATGTGAACATATTCAGGAAAATGCCCTTTCCTGACGCAGAGTTGCTCACTCAAAACCTTTGATTACTGCGGATAAAGTCATCTACTATTGTTTAACACATTCACGCGCTGCATGTATGTTCAGAAAATGTGCACGTTGAGATAATTAAACAAAATTGTGGTTACAGAGGTATCAGTGAGTCACTGGACTACATTCAAACAAACAGCAACAAAGTTATGGGTGACCCTACGGCACGACATTCTCGCGCTGGCCGTCTTTTTAAATGGATTGCTTATTTTTAAAACAATCTATGGTATGTCGGTCAATTTGCTTGATATTTTCCATATCAAAGCATTTTCAGAGCTGGATCTCTCCTTGCTGGCAAACGCCCCACTATTTATGCTCGGCGTATTTCTTGTCCTGAACTCCATTGGCTTACTGTTCCGGGCAAAGCTCGCATGGGCAATCAGTATCATTTTGTTGTTGATAGCGCTAATTTACACTCTGCATTTTTATCCCTGGCTGAAATTTAGTATTGGATTTTGCATTTTTACGCTGGTGTTTTTGCTGATACTGCGCAAAGACTTCTCCCACAGTAGCGCAGCAGCCGGGACAATTTTCGCATTTATTAGTTTCACGACGTTACTGTTTTACTCCACTTACGGTGCGCTTTATTTAAGCGAAGGTTTTAATCCGCGAATAGAAAGTTTGATGACCGCGTTCTATTTTTCGATAGAAACCATGTCAACCGTCGGCTATGGCGATATTGTCCCTGTTTCTGAATCAGCACGATTGTTCACTATTTCGGTCATTATTTCCGGCATTACCGTTTTTGCCACATCTATGACCTCAATTTTTGGTCCGCTTATCCGCGGGGGATTCAACAAACTTGTAAAAGGAAACAATCATACAATGCATCGTAAAGATCATTTTATTGTTTGCGGACATTCGATTCTCGCCATCAATACGATTCTGCAACTGAATCAACGCGGACAAAACGTAACGGTTATCAGCAACTTGCCTGAAGATGATATCAAGCAACTTGAGCAACGCTTAGGCGATAACGCCGATGTTATCCCCGGTGACAGTAATGACAGTTCAGTGTTAAAGAAAGCGGGAATCGATCGTTGCCGGGCCATTCTGGCGCTGAGTGATAACGATGCAGATAACGCGTTTGTTGTACTCTCGGCAAAAGATATGAGCAGTGATGTCAAAACAGTTCTTGCCGTCAGTGATAGCAAAAACCTGAATAAGATTAAGATGGTACATCCGGATATCATTCTCTCACCACAACTGTTTGGCAGCGAAATTCTGGCGCGAGTTTTAAATGGTGAAGAGATTAATAATGATATGCTCGTTTCAATGTTGTTGAACTCCGGTCATGGCATTTTCAGCGATAACGATGAACAAGAAACGAAAGCTGACAGTAAAGAATCGGCGCAAAAATAGAGTTTAAAGACGGAAGAGTAAACTTATTGGGCACCGCAATGGTGCCCAGTACATTTAGATATTGTAGATCGCAAACAATAACGAGTTACGCTGTTTGTTTAGAATGCACTTCCTGATGCTGTGGATACGCATATTTCGGCGCGACTGCCCCTCAAGCCAACGCGATTTACGTCGGCTAGCCTGACGCTGCATGCGCCAGCGCCCCACTTCCGTTCTACTCCGCTTCATGTTAACTACTCTATGCAACAACAGAATGGTCATTATACCCCCGCCCCTGACGCTGACCAGTGCTTTTCCCACGTTTTTATTTGCCAGATGAATCCATATGCGTAAACTCATAACAATGCGCTTTCAAAAGGATTTCTAATCTATGACAACCGTTTATACGTTGGTGAGTTGGTTGGCCATTCTGGGATACTGGTTGCTCATTGCAGGCGTAACTTTACGCATTCTAATGAAACGACGCGCAGTTCCCTCCGCGATGGCCTGGCTGTTGATTATTTACATTCTGCCGTTAGTCGGAATTATTGCCTATCTTGCCGTTGGCGAGCTCCATTTAGGCAAACGCCGCGCTGAGCGCGCCAGAGCGATGTGGCCTTCCACCGCAAAATGGCTTAACGACCTTAAAGCCTGTAAGCATATCTTCGCCGAAGAAAATAGCAGTGTTGCTGCGCCATTATTCAAGCTTTGCGAGCGTCGTCAGGGGATCGCTGGGGTCAAAGGGAATCAGCTACAACTGATGACCGAGTCAGATGATGTGATGCAGGCGTTAATCCGCGACATCCAGCTCGCGCGCCATAATATTGAGATGGTGTTTTATATCTGGCAGCCCGGCGGCATGGCGGACCAGGTGGCTGAATCATTAATGGCCGCTGCACGGCGCGGTATTCATTGCCGATTGATGCTCGACTCCGCCGGGAGTGTGGCTTTTTTCCGCAGCCCGTGGCCCGAGCTAATGCGTAATGCCGGTATTGAAGTTGTCGAAGCCTTAAAGGTCAATCTGATGCGTGTGTTTTTACGCCGTATGGACCTGCGCCAACATCGCAAGATGATCATGATCGATAATTACATCGCGTACACCGGCAGCATGAATATGGTCGACCCTCGCTACTTCAAACAAGATGCGGGCGTAGGGCAATGGATTGATCTGATGGCGCGTATGGAAGGCCCCATCGCCACCGCGATGGGGATTATTTATTCCTGCGACTGGGAGATTGAAACCGGGAAACGTATTCTGCCGCCGCCACCAGATGTCAATATTATGCCGTTTGAGCAGGCCAGCGGTCACACCATTCACACAATTGCTTCTGGCCCCGGCTTTCCGGAAGATCTCATTCACCAGGCATTATTGACTGCTGCTTATTCGGCTCGTGAATATTTGATCATGACAACGCCCTATTTTGTGCCAAGCGATGATTTACTTCATGCGATTTGCACGGCGGCACAGCGCGGGGTGGATGTCAGTATTATCCTTCCGCGAAAAAATGACTCGATGCTGGTCGGCTGGGCCAGTCGCGCATTCTTTACGGAACTGCTGGCTGCTGGGGTTAAAATTTATCAGTTTGAAGGCGGGTTACTGCATACCAAGAGCGTGCTGGTCGATGGAGAACTAAGTCTGGTTGGCACCGTTAACCTTGATATGCGTAGTCTGTGGCTAAATTTCGAGATTACCCTGGCAATCGACGATAAAGGTTTTGGTGCAGACCTCGCCGCCGTTCAGGACGATTATATTTCGCGTTCTCGTCTGCTCGATGCCCGTTTATGGCTAAAACGTCCATTATGGCAACGTGTCGCCGAGCGACTGTTTTACTTCTTCAGCCCGTTGCTGTAAAACGTCGCCAACAGAGGTTAAACAGGTAGTGACTATGGATATGGATCTAAACAATCGCCTGACTGAAGATGAAACGCTTGAGCAGGCCTACGATATTTTTCTCGAACTGGCTGCCGACAATCTCGATCCAGCTGATGTTCTGCTGTTCAATCTTCAGTTTGAAGAGCGCGGCGGCGCGGAGTTATTCGATCCGGCGGAAGACTGGCAGGAACATGTTGATTTCGATTTGAACCCGGACTTTTTTGCCGAAGTGGTGATTGGTCTGGCGGACAGTGAAGATGGTGAAATCAACGATGTTTTCGCGCGCATTCTGTTATGCCGCGAAAAAGATCACAAACTTTGCCATATCATCTGGCGGGAATAAATAATCGCTTTTGGCGTGAATAAGGGCTGACAACTGTCAGCCCTTATTGCTTTTAAAGCGGATCGACTTTCAGGCAAGAAACGGCGTGTCTGAAACTCCCTTCCAGCACAGGACGTGTTTTGGCGCACTCCGGACCTGCAATCGGACAACGGGTACGGAAAACACAACCGGAAGGCGGGTTGATCGGCGACGGTAATTCCCCTTCCAGTAACTGGATGGTTTTGTTCTTCTCCAGATCCGGATCAGGTATGGGGACTGCCGACATCAATGCCCTGGTGTAAGGATGTAGCGGATTGTGGTAGACCTCATCATAGGTCCCCAGTTCTACCGCATGGCCGAGATACATCACCAGCACACGATCGGAAATGTGTTTTACCACGGCCAGGTCGTGAGCGATAAAAATTAATGACAATCCCATCTCACGTTGCAACTGCTGGAGCAGGTTGACCACCTGCGCCTGAATTGACACGTCCAGCGCCGACACCGGCTCATCACAGATAATCAGCTTCGGTTCAAGAATAAGAGCGCGAGCAATCCCGATACGCTGGCACTGCCCACCGGAGAACTCATGCGGATAGCGGTTAATCAGGTTAGGCAACAAACCGACTTTCAGCATCATCGCCTTCACGCGCTCGCGAACTTCCTGGCGTGACATTTTCGGATGATAAGTACGCAGTGGTTCAGCGATGATCTCGCCGATGGTCATACGCGGGTTCAGCGATGCCAACGGATCCTGGAAAATCATCTGAATATCACTGCGTACGGCACGCCATTCATCGGGCTTCATGCCCAGCAACTCTTTACCTAACCAGGCAACATGACCGTCGGTCGCTTTAACCAGGCCAATGATGGCGCGAGCAAAGGTGGACTTACCGCATCCCGATTCCCCTACCACACCTAATGTTTCCCCTTCATACAGGCGAAGAGTTACACCATCGACGGCTTTGAGCGTTTTCGGCGGTTGCCAGAACCACTGTTTGCCATCTTTGATTTCAAAGTGCACTTTCAGATCGGCGATTTCGAGGAGGACTTTTCTTCCTTCGGTTACAGCATTCATAACAGTTCCTCCACCGGTTTAAAGCAAGCACGCAGACGGCCAGGCGTAAACTCTTCCAGCGGCGGTGCGCTACTACAAATATCCATCGCATGCGGACAACGTGGCTGGAACGGGCAACCTTTCGGTAATCGCAGCAGGTTTGGCGGATTACCCGGAATAGTCAACATTGTTTCACCTTCCGCATCGAGACGCGGCACCGCGTTGAGCAAACCGATAGAATAAGGATGTACGGGTTGATAAAAGACATCGCGCGCGTTGCCATATTCCATCGTGCGCCCGGCGTACATTACCAGCACTTTGTCGCAGATCCCCGCCACCACGCCAAGATCGTGGGTAATCATAATGATGGCGGTATTAAATTCCCGCTTCAGTTCATTCAGTAGCGTCATGATCTGCGCCTGTACGGTGACGTCCAGCGCAGTAGTGGGTTCATCCGCAATCAGCAGCTTAGGTCGACATAGCAATGCCATCGCAATCATGACTCGCTGACGCATGCCGCCAGAAAATTCGTGCGGGTACATTTTCATGCGTTTACGCGCTTCCGGCATTTTTACCGCATCGAGCATCCGCACCGATTCTTCAAACGCCTCTGCTTTGCTCATGTTCTTATGCAGCATCAGCACTTCCATCAACTGCTCACCGACGCGCATATAGGGATTCAACGAAGTCATTGGGTCCTGAAAAATCATTGAGATTTGTTCAGCTCGCAGTTTATTGAGTTCACGCTCTGGCAAATTGAGGATTTCACGCCCATTGAAGGTTGCCGATCCGCCAATACGTCCGTTGGCAGCCAACAGACCCATCAACGCAAATGCGGTTTGCGATTTGCCCGAACCAGACTCACCTACGATGCCCAGCGTTTCTCCGGCACGTAGCGAAAAATTCAAATCATTGACCGCCGTGACGTCGCCATCCGGGGTACTAAAGGTGACACGCAAATCTTTCACGTTCAGCAGTGCGTCAGCCTGTTGTTGTGCGAGCGGCACAGTTGCAGTTTCAATTACGCTCATGGCTGCACTCCTTAACGATCTTTCGGGTCGAGGGCATCACGCAAGCCATCGCCGATAAAGTTGAAACAAAACAGCGTTACCACGAGGAATCCCGCTGGGAACAACAGTAACCATGGAGAGACTTCCATCGAGTTCGCGCCATCACTCAGCAATGCACCCCAGCTGCTTAACGGCTCTTGTGTACCTAATCCCAGGAAGCTAAGGAAAGATTCAAAGAGGATCATGCTGGGCACCAGAAGCGACGCATAGACCACCACCACACCGAGTACGTTCGGCACAATGTGGCGAATAACAATGCCCGGCGTCGATACACCGCCAACTTGTGCCGCCTCAATAAACTCTTTGCGCTTCAGACTCAGGGTTTGCCCACGCACAATACGAGCCATATCCAGCCAGGAAACCATGCCAATCGCCACGAAAATCAGCAGGATGTTTTGACCGAAAAAGGTCACCAGCAAAATGACGAAGAACATGAATGGGAAGGAGTTGAGGATTTCCAGCAGACGCATCATTACCGAATCCACTTTACCGCCCAGATAACCGGAAAGCGAACCATAAAGTGTCCCCACGACCACTGCCACCAGTGCCGCAGCAACACCGACCATGAGTGAGATACGCCCGCCAATCGCAACGCGCACAAGCAGGTCGCGACCGGATGAGTCAGTACCAAAGTAGTGACCGGACTCCATATCCGGGGCGCTGGACATCATCGCCCAGTCAGTATCGTCATAGGCAAACTGCGAAAGCATCGGTGCCAGGATTACAAATAACGCGATCAACACCAGCACTATCAGACTGGCAACCGCCGCACGGTTATGCATAAAACGTCGACGTGCGTCCTGCCACAAGCTGCGCCCTTCGACCTCCAGCTTTTCACTGAAATTTTCCAGCGTCTCGCTGTTTTTCTTACTTAACATCATCGCGAGCTCCAGTATCAGTAACGGATTTTCGGGTCGATAACCGCATATAGCACATCGACAATGGCATTAAACAAAATGGTTAACGCGCCAACCAGAATGGTCAGACTTAACACTAAGGAATAGTCACGGTTCAATGCGCCATTAACGAACAATTGCCCAATCCCCGGTAAACCATAAATGGTTTCGATGACCATCGAACCGGTAATAATGCCGACAAATGCGGGCCCCATATAGGAGAGCACGGGTAACAGAGCAGGTTTTAATGCGTGGCGTAAAATGATCCGCCGCATAGGTAACCCTTTCGCCCGGGCAGTACGAATAAAGTTGGAGTGTAAAACCTCAATCATAGAGCCACGGGTAATACGCGCAATACTGGCGATATAGGCGAGTGATAACGCCACCATTGGCAATATCATGAATTTAAGCGCTCCACCATTCCAGCCACCGCCCGGCAGCCAATGCAAAATGATCGCAAATATCATGACTAATAATGGCGCAACCACAAAACTGGGGATAACAACCCCGGTCATTGCCAGCCCCATCACGGTATAGTCCCATTTGGTGTTTTGCTTTAATGCGGCAATAACGCCAGCACTAACACCCAGTATTACCGCAAGAAAAAATGCTGCGGCTCCCAGTTTGGCAGAAACGGGAAAACTGGATGCAACCAGGTCATTGACCGAATAATCTTTATATTTAAACGATGGACCGAAATCGCCATGCGCCAGTTGTTTCAGGTAGCTGAAATACTGTGTCATGATCGGATCATTAAGATGATATTTCGCTTCGATATTGGCCATCACTTCCGGTGGTAAAGTACGTTCGCCGGTAAAAGGACTGCCCGGCGCGAGGCGCATCATAAAGAACGAAATAGTAATAAGAATAAATAGCGTCGGAATCGCTTCCAGACAGCGACGTAGAATAAATTTTAACATTGCCCTACCTTCTGGCCTGTGCCTTCTGTAATGCGATAAAAATCAGACACCGTGGAGCAGAACACTCCTGCCCCACGTATTGCCATTAGTGCTTCACAATGTACATATTCCGGGTGTAGGTATTATCCAGCGGATCTTTGCCGGTATAGCCACCAACCCACGGTTTCACCAAACGCGCATTCACGTAGTAATAAACAGGAACAATGGCCGAATCCTTATCCAGCTGTTGTTCTGCTTTAGTGTACAGAGCTGTACGCTGCGCCTCGTCAGTCACTTTCAGCGTTTCCGCCATAATGCTGTCAAAGGCCGGGCTCTTATAATGCGCGGTATTCATTGAGCTATTCGACAGCATGGTGTTCAGGAAGGAAGTTGGTTCGTTGTAGTCTGCACACCAGCCTGCACGGGCCACATCAAAAGTGCCCTGGTGACGGGTGTCGAGGAACGTTTTCCACTCCTGGTTAACCAGTTTGACGTTTACACCAATGTTTTTCTTCCACAATGAAGAGGCAGCAATCGCCAGCTTTTTATGCAGATCGGAGGTGTTATACAACAGGTTGATGGTCAACGGTTTGTCTGCGGTATAACCCGCTTCAGCCAGCAGTTTTTTCGCTTCTTCGTTACGTTTTTCCTGGCTCCAGCCAAACCATTCCGGCTGAGTCAATTTTGCGCCATCAGTATATGGTGGAGTGTAACCATAGGCGGGCATGTCGCCCTGCGCTTTCACTTTATTAACAATGATATCGCGGTCCATACCCAATTTCAGTGCGGTACGCACACGCACGTCATTAAATGGCGGTTTCTGGTTGTTAATTTCGTAATAGTAAGTGCACAGGTATGGATCAACGTGAACTTCGTCCGGGATCTCTTTTTTCAGCTTCTGGAACAATTCGATCGGCATGTTGTTATAAGTCATGTCGATTTCACCACTACGGTAGCGGTTGACATCGGTAACTTCAGAAGCAATAGGCAAATAGGTTACCTGGTTAATAACGGTTTTCGCGTTGTTCCAGTAGGTCGGGCTGCGTTCAAGAACGATTCGTTCGTTTACGACCCAATCTTTTAAGGTATAGGCACCGTTGGTGACGATATTACCAGGCTGGGTCCATTTTTCGCCGAATTTCTCGATAGCGGCTTTTGGCACCGGTGAAGTTGATGGGTGAACAAGTAATTTATAGAAGTACGGAACAGGTTCACTTAAGGTGACTTCTAATGTGTGATCATCAATAGCTTTCACGCCGAGATCGGTAATCGGTTTTTTCCCTTCAAGAATTTCATCAATACCGGCGATATGCCCATATTGCAGATAACTGGCATACGGAGAAGCAGTGTTTGGATCAACAGAACGTTGCCAGCTATACACAAAGTCTTGTGCTGTGACTGGCGTGCCATCAGACCATTTCGCATCTTTACGCAAATGGAAGGTCCAGACTTTCGCGTCTTTATTATCCCAGGATTCAGCGACGCCAGGTGCCGGATGGCCGTCAAGATCGCTAACCAGTAAGCCTTCAAACAGGTCTCGGCTGATATTAGACTCCGGAACACCTTCAATTTTGTGCGGATCTAATGACTGAACTTCTGAACCATTGTTACGTACCAGCGTTTGTTTTTCCGCCAGTGTGACACCTGCGGGTACATCAGCTGCCAGCGCGACATTCCCTGCCATAAGCGCAGCCAAAACGCCAGCTGCTACTAAACTTCTCTTGGTGATGTTGGTCATTGTTTTTTGGACTCCCTCATTATAATTACTGGTATTAACCAGCATGTGTAATCCCGGATTGGGACCCTGCACAGGCTCGGAGACTTTCTGCTGTCAGGTTACTTTATCGTTACGTATTACTATCACCGACTTTATTTATTCTGGTGATTCAGACGATCACCTTATGTCGATTCGTACTGTGTCTCCCCTGTCGAGACACATTATTCTTTCGCGACGATCTTTAATTGTTAATTATTCTCATTACCAATAAAGAATCGCCTGGCGGTTGCCCGGAAAGTACCAAATGCGGTTCTTACTCGCCAATACATTTTGCAAAATTGTTAAGCAATTCTCTTTTATTGACCGTACCAGAATCTATAGCTTGCATCCATGCCTTAACAAACATCTTTCAATTCAATCAAATAGAGGTTGGTTAAGCATGTCTCTCTTTTCTGATTACAGTTCCAGTAGTGAAATACACAATAATTTAACAATTGATTATTATTTAGCACTTTCCTCTACCAAAGGCAGTGGAATTACTAATATCATTTCAATTATTCTTCAGCAAGCCCAGGATTATGATGTGGCGAAAATAACATGATGGTGAGGAGAAGCAGTTAAGGAAATCCTTATAACTAACTGTAATTTGAGAAGAATATTTTTACCTATTCCTTTTGCTTTTGATAACTGCGCAGGAACAAAGTAAAAATAATGACGAAGTAAACGGAGCATGGCAGCTCCGTTTCATTTGAAAGGAATTAATTAAGCAGGCCGGGGAAAATCCCCTTAATACCAGTAACGATAAATTCAATCCCCAACGCCATCAGCAATAGCCCCATAATACGCGTAATCACGTTGATGCCGGTCTGGCGTAAAACTCGTACCAGCCACGGTGCCATGCGAAACAATCCCCAGCAACATAAAGCGAACAATGCAATAGCCACAAAGAAACCAAAAAGATAGCTAATGCTGTGATAACGCGTACCCCAGACGATGGTAGAACTGATCGCCCCTGGCCCCGCCATCAACGGCAACGCCAATGGCACCACACCAATGCTTTCACGCACCGCGGTTTCTGATTTTTCTTGCTTGTTCTGTTTATCCTCACCAAGCTTGCCGCTGATCATCGACATCGCTATTGTCACCACCAGGATGCCACCGGCGATACGGAATGAATCAATTGATATACCAAAAAGTTGTAGAATCGTGTCGCCGAGAAAAAGCGAGATCCACAAGATAATGGCCACAGACAGGTTGGCTGTAAGGTTAGTTTTGTTTCGCGCTGCCGCTGTCTGATAACTGGTCATGCTGATAAAGACGGGAATAATCCCTACCGGGTTGACCAGCGCAAATAACCCGATGAAAAATTTGAAGTAAACGGGAAAATCAAAAAGGGTCTGAATCACGGTTAGCTCCGAAGCAAAAGCCGGATAATGTTAGCCATAAATAAGGTTGAAAAGACGCGCTGACAATACGCCTTTTGACAGCATTTTTCACCTCCTAACTACTTAAAATTGCTATCATTCGTTATTGTTATCTAGTTGTGCAAAACATGCTAATGTAGCCAACAAATCATACTACAATTTATTAACTGTTAGCTATAATGGCGAAAAGCCATGCTGAAAGGTGTCAGCTTTGCAAAAATTTGATCTTGATCACGTAATCAGTACCCAGAAGTGAGTAATCTTGCTTACGCCACCTGGAAGTGACGCATTAGAGATAATAACTCTAATGTTTAAACTCTTTTAGTAAATCACAGTGAGTGTGAGCGCGAGTAAGCTTTTGATTTCCATCGGTTAAGCAAATCATCACCGCACTGACTATACTCTCGTATTCGAGCAGATGATTTACTAAAAAAGTTTAACATTATCAGGAGAGCATTATGGCTGTTACTAATGTCGCTGAACTTAACGCACTCGTAGAGCGTGTAAAAAAAGCCCAGCGTGAATATGCCAGTTTCACTCAAGAGCAAGTAGACAAAATCTTCCGCGCCGCCGCTCTGGCTGCTGCAGATGCTCGAATCCCACTCGCGAAAATGGCCGTTGCCGAATCCGGCATGGGTATCGTCGAAGATAAAGTGATCAAAAACCACTTTGCTTCTGAATATATCTACAACGCCTATAAAGATGAAAAAACCTGTGGTGTTCTGTCTGAAGACGACACTTTTGGTACCATTACTATCGCTGAACCCATCGGTATTATTTGCGGCATCGTTCCGACCACTAACCCGACTTCAACTGCTATCTTCAAATCACTGATCAGCCTGAAGACCCGTAACGCCATTATCTTCTCCCCGCACCCGCGTGCAAAAGATGCAACCAACAAAGCGGCTGATATCGTTCTGCAGGCTGCTATCGCTGCCGGTGCTCCGAAAGATCTGATCGGCTGGATCGATCAACCTTCTGTTGAACTGTCTAACGCACTGATGCACCACCCAGACATCAACCTGATCCTCGCGACTGGTGGTCCGGGCATGGTTAAAGCCGCATACAGCTCCGGTAAACCAGCTATCGGCGTAGGCGCGGGCAACACTCCAGTTGTTATCGATGAAACTGCTGATATCAAACGTGCAGTTGCATCTGTACTGATGTCCAAAACCTTCGACAACGGCGTAATCTGTGCTTCTGAACAGTCTGTTGTTGTTGTTGACTCTGTTTATGACGCAGTACGTGAACGTTTCGCAACCCACGGCGGCTATCTGTTGCAGGGTAAAGAGCTGAAAGCTGTTCAGGACGTTATCCTGAAAAACGGTGCGCTGAACGCAGCTATCGTTGGTCAGCCAGCCTATAAAATTGCTGAACTGGCAGGCTTCTCTGTACCAGAAAACACCAAGATTCTGATCGGTGAAGTGACCGTTGTTGATGAAAGCGAACCGTTCGCACATGAAAAACTGTCCCCGACTCTGGCAATGTACCGTGCTAAAGATTTCGAAGACGCGGTAGAAAAAGCAGAGAAACTGGTTGCTATGGGCGGTATCGGTCATACCTCTTGCCTGTACACTGACCAGGATAACCAACCGGCTCGCGTTTCTTACTTCGGTCAGAAAATGAAAACGGCTCGTATCCTGATTAACACCCCGGCTTCTCAGGGTGGTATCGGTGACCTGTATAACTTCAAACTCGCACCTTCCCTGACTCTGGGTTGTGGTTCCTGGGGTGGTAACTCCATCTCTGAAAACGTTGGTCCGAAACACCTGATCAACAAGAAAACCGTTGCTAAGCGAGCTGAAAACATGTTGTGGCACAAACTTCCGAAATCTATCTACTTCCGCCGTGGCTCCCTGCCAATCGCGCTGGATGAAGTGATTACTGATGGCCACAAACGTGCGCTCATCGTGACTGACCGCTTCCTGTTCAACAATGGCTATGCTGATCAGATCACTTCCGTATTGAAAGCAGCAGGCGTTGAAACTGAAGTCTTCTTCGAAGTAGAAGCTGACCCGACCCTCAGCATCGTTCGTAAAGGTGCAGAACTGGCAAACTCCTTCAAACCAGACGTGATTATCGCGCTGGGTGGTGGTTCCCCGATGGACGCTGCGAAGATCATGTGGGTTATGTACGAACATCCGGAAACTCACTTCGAAGAACTGGCGCTGCGCTTTATGGATATCCGTAAACGTATCTACAAGTTCCCGAAAATGGGTGTGAAAGCGAAAATGATCGCTGTCACCACCACTTCTGGTACAGGTTCTGAAGTCACTCCGTTTGCGGTTGTAACTGACGACACTACTGGTCAGAAATATCCGCTGGCAGACTATGCACTGACCCCGGATATGGCGATTGTCGACGCCAACCTTGTTATGGACATGCCGAAGTCCCTGTGTGCTTTCGGTGGTCTGGACGCAGTAACTCACGCCATGGAAGCTTATGTTTCTGTACTGGCATCTGAGTTCTCTGATGGTCAGGCTCTGCAGGCACTGAAACTACTGAAAGAATATCTGCCAGCGTCCTACCACGAAGGGTCTAAAAATCCGGTAGCGCGTGAACGTGTTCACAGTGCAGCGACTATCGCGGGTATCGCGTTTGCGAACGCCTTCCTGGGTGTATGTCACTCAATGGCGCACAAACTGGGTTCCCAGTTCCATATTCCGCACGGTCTGGCAAACGCCCTGCTGATTTGTAACGTTATTCGCTACAACGCGAATGACAACCCGACCAAGCAGACTGCATTCAGCCAGTATGACCGTCCGCAGGCTCGCCGTCGTTATGCTGAAATTGCTGACCACCTGGGTCTGAGCGCACCGGGCGACCGTACTGCTGCTAAGATCGAGAAACTGCTGGCATGGCTGGAAACACTGAAAGCTGAACTGGGTATTCCGAAATCTATCCGTGAAGCTGGCGTTCAGGAAGCAGACTTCCTGGCGAACGTGGATAAACTGTCTGAAGATGCATTCGATGACCAGTGCACCGGCGCTAACCCGCGTTACCCGCTGATCTCCGAGCTGAAACAGATTCTGCTGGATACTTACTACGGTCGTGATTATGTAGAAGGCGAAACTGCAGCGAAGAAAGAAGCCGCTCCGGCTAAAGCTGAGAAAAAAGCGAAAAAATCCGCTTAATCAGTAGCGCTGTCTGGCAACATAACGGCCCCTTCTGGGGTAATGCCAGTCAGTTAAGGATCAGTTGACCGATCCAGTGGCTGTGTAAGAATCCGGAAACGCTCACTCGTTTCCGGATTTTTTTATGCTCATTGGACAGGCCCTTGATTTGGTATCCCGTTACGATTCTCTGCGTAACCCACTGACTTCTCTGGGGGATTACCTCGACCCCGAACTCATCTCTCGTTGCCTTGCCGAATCAGGTACTGTAACGCTACGCAAGCGCCGTCTTCCCCTCGAAATGATGGTCTGGTGTATTGTTGGCATGGCGCTTGAGCGTAAGAACCTCTTCACCAGATTGTGAATCGCCTGGATATCATGCTGCCGGGCAATCGCCCCTTCGTTGCCCCCAGTGCCGTTATTCAGACCCGCCAGCGTCTGGGAATTGAGGCTGTCCGCCGCGTGTTCACGAAAACAGCGCAGCTCTGGCATAACACCACGCCGCATCCGCACTGGTGCGGCCTGACCCTGCTGGCCATCGATGGTGTGTTCTGGCGCACACCGGATACACCAGAGAACGATGCAGCCTTCCCCCGCCAGACACATGCCGGGAACCCGGCGCTCTACCTGCAGGTCAAAATGGTCTGCCAGATGGAACTGACCAGCCATCTGCTGACGGCTGCAGCCTTCGGCACGATGAAGAACAGCGAAAATGAGCTTGCTGAGCAACTTATAGAACAAACCGGCGATAACACCCTGACGTTAATGGATAAAGGTTATTACTCACTGGGACTGTTAAATACCTGGAGCCTGGCGGGAGAACACCGCCACTGGATGATCCCTCTCAGAAAGGGAGCGCAATATGAAGAGATCAGAAAACTGGGTAAAGGCGATCATCTGGTGAAGCTGAACACCAGCCCGCAGGCACGAAAAAAGTGGCCGGGACTGGGAAATGAGGTGACAGTCCGCCTGCTGACCGTGACGCGCAAAGGAAAAGTCTGCCATCTGCTGACGTCGATGACGGACGCCATGCGCTTCCCCGGGACGTATACCGGAGCTGATGCGCGATCTTGCAAGTATGGGACAACTAGTGAAATTACCGACAAGAAGAGAAAGGGCCTTCCCGAGAGTGATAAAGGAGAGGCCCTGGAAATACTCCACAGCCCCGAAAAAGAGCCAGTCAGTTGCTTAACTGACTGGCATTACCCCTTCTGGGGCCGTTTTTTATTTTCCCAAAGCAACTTTTCCATAAACCGGCAGCATTGTCCTTCATCATATTTGCGACGATGTATAACGCCTACACACAGCGATATTGTACTTTACAGGTTACAAGTCAATGTCGGTGTATAAGCGCTCTGTGAGGCGTATAACGGCGTTAAAAAACTGCCGAGAAGGGTGTATAGCCCGGAAGAAGTGCGTAAAACGAACTGACAGGGATAAAAGCGCCCTGCTCACCCTGTCAGTAAAGAAATTCTTATTAATCGTGGCGATGCCTTTCCTGAATAGCCGTTAATGAGCCGACTTCTAACGCCTCTTTATAGTGTTTACGGCATACAGAAACGTAGCGTTCATTACCACCAATAACCACCTGCTCACCTTCGTTATAAGGTCTGCCTGCTTGATCAAGACGCAGCACCATGCTTGCTTTACGGCCACAAAAACAGATGGTTTTTAATTCAACCAGTTTGTCGGACCATGCCAGTAAGTATTGACTGCCAATAAATAATTCACCTCGAAAATCGGTACGTAGACCATAACAAAGTACGGGTATATCGAGTTGATCGACAACCTCCGATAATTCATATACTTGTTGTCTGGTTAAAAACTGGCATTCATCAACCAGTACGCAATGAATTGCCTGCTGTTCATGTTCCGCACGAATCTCATCAAATAATGATGAATTTTGGTTAAATAATTTTGCAGGTGATGACAAACCTATACGCGAACTGACTTTCCCGGCACCAAAGCGATCATCAATTTCTGCCGTATATACGACAGTGCGCATGCCGCGTTCCTGGTAATTGTATGAAGATTGCAACAATGCTGTAGACTTACCCGCATTCATTGCGGAATAGTAGAAATATAGCTGTGCCATCAGCCACAGGCCCTCAATGATATGAAATAAAGTTGGCTGGAGTTTATCATAATTCGTCAGTTTTTCAGCTCAACAGTATGCACAGAAGTGGTATATGCGTTCTCCCTTACGAAGCCTTGCATAATCCTTCTGAGCTATCATTACAACTGCCTCGCTTGTTATAAGCGGGTAAATGACTGCCGGTAACTATTCACAATCTTTAACCTGTTGCGCATGTAATAGCCCTCTGTTGACCTCCAGGAGATAGTGCAATACTAAGTCCCTGCTCTTATTGCGACTGTTCTACTTTTCATCATTCGCTTAATAGGGAATTCTCGTAAACACGACTAATACAGAAGACTGAAAGGTCGTCAGCCTACGATTATCTCCCCATAAAATGTGACATGAATCAGGAAGTTTTAACCTCACGTGCTGCGAAATCATCGGTGCAAATAGGGCTATATGCCGCGTCTTTTCTGGCTAATTTTATGAAAAGATATTTATTGGCGGCACAAAATAAAGAACAATTTTGAATTCCTTACATTCCTGGCTATTGCACAACTGAATTTAAGGCTCTATTATTACCTCAACAAACCACCCCAATATAAGTTTGAGATTACTACAATGAGCGAAGCACTTAAAATTCTGAACAACATCCGTACTCTTCGTGCGCAGGCAAGAGAATGTACACTTGAAACGCTGGAAGAAATGCTGGAAAAATTAGAAGTTGTTGTTAACGAACGTCGCGAAGAAGAAAGCGCGGCTGCTGCTGAAGTTGAAGAGCGCACTCGTAAACTGCAGCAATATCGCGAAATGCTGATCGCTGACGGTATTGACCCGAACGAACTGCTGAATAGCCTTGCTGCCGTTAAATCTGGCACCAAAGCTAAGCGTGCTCAGCGTCCGGCAAAATATAGCTACGTTGACGAAAACGGCGAAACTAAAACCTGGACTGGCCAGGGCCGTACTCCAGCTGTAATCAAAAAAGCAATGGATGAGCAAGGTAAATCCCTCGACGATTTCCTGATCAAGCAATAATCTTTTGTAGATTGCACATGCTAAAAATCCCGCCATCGGCGGGATTTTTTATTGTCCGGTTTAAGACAATTTAATAAGAATAAGCTATAAAAAAAACGGCGTCGATTGCTCAACACCGTTTCGTGGAAAACACCGATACGGATGTTACTTCTTAATGCCCATCTCTTCTTCAAGCCAGGCTTTAAATTCCGTGCCAAGGGTGTTATGACGAATACCGTATTCAACGAAGGCCTGCATGTAACCTAATTTATTACCGCAGTCATGGCTCTTCCCTTTCATATGATAGGCTTCAACCGTTTCTTTTTCGATCAGCATATCAATTGCGTCGGTGAGCTGAATTTCATCACCAGCTCCAGGAGGGGTTTTTGCCAGCAACGGCCAAATATCCGCGCTAAGTACGTAACGACCCACAATAGCGAGATTAGACGGCGCAACATCCGCTTTTGGTTTTTCAACCACGCCAACCATCGGTACGCTTTCACCCGGCGCTAATTCAACGCCTTTGCAATCCACAACGCCATATGCGGTCACATCAGCAACCGGTTCAACCATGATCTGGCTATGACCCGTTTCATCAAAGCGGCGGATCATCTCTGCCAGGTTATCCTGTGATAAATCGGATTCATATTCATCCAGAATAACGTCAGGCAAAATAACAGCCACAGGTTCATCACCCACTACCGGGTGAGCACACAATACCGCGTGTCCCAGGCCTTTCGCCAGCCCCTGACGAACTTGCATAATAGTCACGTGCGGCGGACAAATAGACTGCACTTCATCAAGCAGTTGACGTTTTACACGTTTTTCCAGCATTGCTTCCAGTTCAAAACTGGTATCAAAGTGGTTTTCAATAGAGTTTTTAGATGAGTGAGTAACCAGCACAATTTCAGTAATGCCAGCCGCAATACATTCATTCACGACGTATTGAATTAATGGCTTATCGACAAGTGGCAGCATCTCTTTCGGGATGGCTTTCGTCGCCGGCAACATCCTGGTTCCTAATCCCGCTACGGGGATAACGGCTTTTTTGACTTTCGTATTAATGGCAGCCATTTAAATTCTCCTGGACTGTTCGTGTTTTGAACGTGTTCATATTTCTGTATCGCATCCCAGTATATCAGCACCCCGAAGGGGCTAAGTTCTGAAAAGGAGGCGAGTTAGCATAATTAAGACAATTACTTATACGAATAGCGACGATAGTACCACCAGCCGACATTAGCAGGTAATGCAAATTTAGCCCGTGTTATCGTTTGCTCATTCTGCAGACAACATCAAGCGCAGCCGACCACCGGTTCCCCATATTTGGCATTGCCAGGCATCGCATCGCTGGCTCAATTGATTCAAATAAGCGTTACCTAAAGTGCCTAACGGAACACCATTACTGATTTGCACCTGATGTTCGCCGGTATTTAACGTCGCATTCAGACCCGCAGAAACCAGAATGAGATTTTTCAGTTCGCGATGATAATAGCCAACTAATAGCGGAAACTGCCCCGGCAGATTGGCCTGACGGAGTAAATGGTTTACCTGCTTCAATAACGCGCCCAACTCTGGCAACCGTTGATTTTGGTGTGCAAGCTGTTCCTGTAATAATCCGTTAAACAATGCGCGTAATAACAAGGCAGCAAGTACGCCATTATGTCCAGCTCGGGTGACATCAAGGCAATAAAATGCCAGATCGTTTTCCGAAAGTGCGGCAATATCAAGCACCAGGCCGGGTTTGTCCGCGGCAACTAATTGACGATAATTAACCCGGCATTGGGAAATCACCTGCTGAACCGGCGGTTGTAGTTCCTGTAATAATTTCGCCGCTGCAGCAGGGTTATCAACCATTGCATCCCAGTCGCGAAAAAGCCTTTCCTCTTCCTCAACGCGGGAATTAAACATGCTGGGATAGAGACAGGCAAAAACCATCTCGCGCAAGCGATTCAGATCTTTAACCGGTTTCAGCAAAACATCTTCAACGCCCAGACGTAACGCTTTGGCAATATCTGCCATATTTTCAGTGGCAGATATCACCAGAACTGGTGTCTGGTCACCTCTGTTGCGTATATGTTCCAGCAGTTTAAGCCCGTTCATTCGTGGCATCGCGATATCACATATCATCAGGTCTGGAGTGAAACCTCCCAGCAACTCAAGGGCATCCACCCCATCAGCCGCCAGTACCGTTGTCGCTCCCAATGAGGAAAACCACGAATCCAGAAGCGAGCGAAATACCTGCTCATCTTCAACAATGAGAATCTGTTTTCCGACCAATGGCTGCGTCATGTTCTCTCCCCTGACTGGCTTTACTCAATAGTGGCATGCTATTGCCACCTACGCCTGTCAGAATTAACTTAAGTGTAGATAAAAATTCTGGTCAAATGTTGGTGCGTACCAACGGCAAAAGTTCGTCCATTTTCTTTTCCACTGCCAGCTGTCCGGCCGCAATGGCAGCGTGCGCGCGATGGAAATCAAGCGTAGATATTTGCGGGCAAACAGGTTGAATCAGAATATCGGGCGGATCACCTGCCATGCGGTTCCTTTTAAGGCGGTTCTCCAGCACCTGGATAGAAGTGGTCATAATCTCTGTTGCCGTTGGCGCTGTCACCGCCCGACGTGTCGTTATGCTGCCTAACCTTTCTTTCAGACGCGCATGCCACGGCAGAGAATCACCATTCTCGCTATTTTCTTCACTGACATTAAAGGAGAGCAAATCTTGTTGCATCAAATGAGCATCGTGCTGCAGGTCGACCGCTATCACAATATCAGCCCCCAATGCACGCGTGAGGGAAATAGGAATTGGGTTAACTACAGCGCCATCAACCAGCCAGTAGCCGTTATGCGCAACGGGTGCCATTAGTCCTGGAATACTGCATGATGCACGAATAGCAAGATGGAGATCGCCTTCAGTAAACCATAATTCACGCCCAGTACTTAAATTGGTGGCAACAGCCGCGAAGCGACGGGAACAATTTTCGATCTCTGTTTCCGGCATTATTTCGCGATATTGATTGAAGACACGCTCGCCGCGCAGTAACCCACCGCGCTGCCAGGAGAGATCCATCAGGCGTAAAACATCCCAATAACTGAAAGAGGTCACCCAATCTTCCAGCGCAGATAATCGATCGCATGCATAGGCAGCGCCCACCAGCGAACCAATTGAACATCCTGCAACGATATCAATTTCAATACCCACTTTTTTTAGCGCATTAATTACGCCAATATGCGACCAACCTCTTGCCGCGCCAGATCCCAGCGCCAGCCCTATTTTTATCTTTCTCATTATTCCCGCAAGATTCCCCTGGAATGCAATCGTAGCCACATCGCTACTGCTCGGTTAACATAGTGCTACTCAGGCGGTTAATACGCCGTTATTGTTTCCAGGGAGATTATTTGTGTCTCAGCTTTGTCCCTGTGGTAGTGCTGTCGAGTATAGCCTATGTTGCCACCCTTATGTGTCTGGTGAAAAGGTTGCACCTGATCCAGAACATCTCATGCGTTCGCGTTACTGCGCTTTTGTGATGCAAGACGCAGATTATTTAATAAAGACCTGGCATCCATCTTGTGGAGCAGCGGCGTTACGTGCCGAATTGATTGCCGGATTTGCGCATACTGAATGGTTGGGATTGACCGTATTTGAACATTGCTGGCAGGACGGCGGCGATATCGGATTTGTCAGTTTTGTTGCTCGATTTACCGAGGGTGGCAAAACAGGTGCAATAATTGAACGTTCGCGATTTTTGAAAGAAAACGGTCAATGGTACTATATTGACGGTACACGTCCGCAGTTTGGCCGCAACGATCCCTGCCCTTGTGGTTCAGGTAAAAAATTTAAAAAGTGCTGCGGCCAATAATGGTTGACGGTACGGTTTAGCAAACACTCTCAACAAGGTTTTTCCAGCAATGCATTCACTCCAACGTAAAGTTCTGCGTACTATTTGTCCGGACCAAAAAGGTCTGATCGCACGTATTACCAATATTTGCTACAAGCACGAGTTAAATATCGTGCAGAACAATGAATTTGTAGATCATCGTACCGGACGCTTTTTTATGCGCACGGAACTGGAAGGGATTTTTAATGATTCCACCCTGCTGGCAGATCTCGATAGCGCATTGCCAGAAGGCTCCGTGCGTGAGCTGAATCCTGCCGGTCGTCGCCGGATAGTGATTCTGGTCACTAAAGAAGCACATTGCCTTGGCGATTTGCTGATGAAAGCCAATTACGGCGGCCTGGATGTCGAAATCGCGGCAGTTATTGGTAACCACGATACTTTACGTTCTCTGGTTGAGCGTTTTGATATTCCGTTTGAGCTGGTAAGCCATGAAGGGTTAAGCCGCAACGAGCACGATCAAAAGATGGCGGATGCCATTGATGCTTATCAACCTGACTATGTGGTGCTGGCGAAGTATATGCGGGTATTAACGCCGGAATTTGTGGCACGCTTCCCGAATAAGATCATCAATATTCACCATTCATTCCTGCCAGCGTTTATCGGCGCACGTCCTTATCACCAGGCCTATGAGCGTGGCGTGAAGATTATTGGCGCAACCGCTCACTATGTGAATGACAATCTGGACGAAGGTCCAATCATCATGCAGGACGTTATTCATGTCGATCATACCTACACAGCTGAAGATATGATGCGCGCAGGTCGTGACGTCGAGAAAAACGTCTTAAGTCGTGCGCTATACAAAGTACTGGCGCAGCGCGTCTTTGTTTACGGTAATCGGACGATTATTCTTTAATCGTCAGCCAAAATAACTGGTTAGCTTTAATCCGTTACGGATGAAAATCACGCAACCAGTTCATTTTTCTCAACGTAACACTTTACAGCGGCGCGTCATTTGATATGATGCGCCCCGCTTCCCGATAAGGGAGCAGGTCAGTAAAAAGCATTACCCCGTGGTGGGGTTCCCGAGCGGCCAAAGGGAGCAGACTGTAAATCTGCCGTCATCGACTTCGAAGGTTCGAATCCTTCCCCCACCACCATCACTCGATTCCATTATCAAACCTTCGGCTTCTCCCCCATTCGCCGTAAAAACTGCTGCTGTAGCCTCAACAAATCCGCTAACGTCAACAACTGATAATCCAGACCTTGCTGGCTGGCAATTTGCGCAATAATGCGGCTTAGCGCCGAATAATGGCGATGATGCCAGTGAGGAAACAGATGATGGGTAAGGTGCAGATTAATCCCACCCAGCCAGTAGCCAAGCCATGCAGGTTGCGGCGTCCAATCAAAGGTGGTAGCAAAGGTATGCGCCAGTCTGCCCACGGGCATTTTGCCCTCTTCTGGTGGTAACTGCGTATGTCCCTTCGCCCAGTGCGTTCCAATAATCAACGTCACAAAAATCAATGACGCCAGCAGCTGGCTGAGCAGATAAGTCAGCAGGATGGTCATAAAACTAAAATCAGACAAAAGCCAGGGAAGTATCAGACACAGCGCACAATGCGCCAGTTTCCCGGCTAAGAAATATCCCCAGCCAGCAAAGCCTCGCAGGGCAAGATGTCGCGTGACCGGCGTAAACCCTGCGCGATCGAGCCAGTCCACTACCCAGATATACCAGGGAAAGGTGAGCGCGGCGACCAGTGGCCAATAGCGATGTTGCTGGCGCATAAAAGGTCGCCACCGTTGCCACGGCGTCTGGCGAAGAATGCCATTTTCTGCTGTATCTGGATCGTAAAATTCAATATTGGTAAAACCGTGATGAAAGCGAACGTGGCGCACCCGCCAGCAGTCCGGATCTAGCCCCATAGGAAAAGCAACCCACCGGTTAAGCCGGGCATTGGTCTTTTTACCACGCAAAAACGCATCATGCGAAGCGTCATGCACCACATTGACCGCTAACAACATGGCGCAAAACATCATCGCGAGATACCACAACAGATACAGTCCCCATTGACGTTGAAATAACGCCAGTAAGTAACAGGAGAAACAAGCAATAATCAACACCGCCATTTTGACGAATGCCCATCCGTCGGCATACCGATGATCGCCTGATTTCGCCAGATAAACTTTCGTACCGCTTTGCAGTTGTTTCACCAGTTGTGGATCATCGGCAGGAAAAGTGATTAACCTGTCGGGATTAAACAGATTCATACTGTTTCCTTAGCGATTTACGTCCTACGCCGATTACAAATAACAGGCAATGGGCCAGCAGAATACCCACTAATCCCTTCCAGAGCAGAGTACTCCATGAACACATATAGACAATAAAATAGAGCAGTGACAACGTCACAGAGCACCACAAAATCATACCCCAATGCTGCCCGTCGCTCATGCCCCCCAGCGCAACGGAGCCTGCCGCCAGCAGAACAAATAATACGGCTTGCTCGCTGGTAATAAACTCAATGCCATAGCCATATTGTTGAATGTAGCCAAGCACCAGCATAAACAGCAGGATCACCCCTGCCCCTACCGCCCATGGAGAACTCTGGTAGCGACCTTCAATCGCTTTGCCAAATGAGCAAAAGCCCATTAAGCGTAAAAATGGCAGATTACTCTCGCGCATCGGGTTACAGGACAAGCGACTATTTTTTACGCCGTAGCCTACGTCGTATTCCGGCCCGGCACTATACGAACCGAAAAGTTTATCCCACAACAAAAAGGTGCCACCGTAATTGGTATCGGCATATTGCTTTTGATTCAGATGATGGACGCGATGATGCGAAGGCGTGATCAGCACTTTTTCCAGCCAGCCCAGTTTCGGCGTTAGTGCGTTATGGTTAAAAAATTGCCAACTATAGTGAATAATAGAAACCGCCAAAAAGACCTGTAACGGCACACCAAGCATCGCCAGCAGCATAAAAAACGGGATTGAGGTTAACGAGGAGTACCACGAGTTCCGCACGCCTAATGACAGGTTGTAGTGTTCCCCCTGATGATGCACCACATGTACCGCCCACAGCGGGCGCATTTCGTGATGCCAGCGATGTAGCCAGTAAAAGCCGAAATCCCACGCCAGGATAGTAAACAACCACAGCAGGATCACCGGCGCATTATCAAACAGTCCAAGGCTGAAGTGATTGACCACCAGACCATAGCAGAGCACTTCCAGGCAGCGAAATAACCACAGCATCATATGACCGGAGTTGATATTAAAAATAACGTCCAGCCAGTCCACTTTTTGCCGCCCGGTGAATTGCAACACGCCCGCTTCGGCTAACACCAACAGCACCATCGATATGATGGGGAATAATAAATCACTCATATTGTGTCTTCCTTTTCTCGCATGTTGCGCATATCCAACCGCAAATCGACGCCAGCAACGCGCCGCCTACTAAATCGATAAATAAATGTCTGCGTAATTGCAGAATCGAAAAGGCGATTGCTATCGCCCAGACCACGCTCATTAGCGTCAGCCAACGGTTCCCCTTTTTAGCAATCGCCCATACCGCCAACAGCGTTAGCGCGGCGTGTAAGGAGGGAAAACAGTTCTGGCTTGAGTCAATGGCGATCAGCCTGTTGAGTGCGCCCGCGGATATCCCCATCTGATCAAACGAGGGATAATGCATGGTTGTGGGCCAGAGAAGATAAAATACGCCAGCCACCAGTGCGGAAATTTGCATTGAACGGGCCAGCCAGCGCAGGTGGCAAAGTGGCGTGGATAAATAACCTAACGGCACAATGAAAAAAAACGAGAGATACAGCCACACAGCGGAGGGGGAAAACGCAATCAAATTATCAATTATTGACGGTGTTAATTGATATCCCTCACCTTGCAGGTAGTCGCTAAAGTTGTAGATAACCCCAACAGTTCCCCAGCCCAGCAGCATCTGTTTCAGGCGTAGCAGTGAATTGCTCATTCCCGCCCCCACTGACGCACAATGCGCCGCCGCTTGGCTGTAAAAGAGACTGGCACAGTTTGCAGTTCCAGCGACCAAATTAATTGCCCGACAGCGATATCCTGGCGTATAAACAAGGCATTCAACGCCTCCCGGCAATGCTCCAGCATCCACAGCTCGCAATCGGCGATTAACGTCAATTGTGCTGACCCGGTTTGTAGCAGGCGATAATCGACTGTTAGCGGCAGTGTCATTGCCAGCACACGACTACAGGCATCGGCAAAAACGGTCTGAATATCGCCGGATCTTGTTGGTAGTTGCAGTTGGTCATCCTGCCGCCCTTCGATACGCGCAATCGCCATTGTTGCACTGCCACAGGGGCATGGCTGTTCGCTTGCCACCAGCACATCATCCAGTCGATAACGCACTATCGGCTGTGTGGTGCGGGTAAAGTCTGTGACGATCGGCACGAAACGGTGCTCATCCAGCCATTGCGGTTCAATGTGAACAAACTCTTCGTTGAGATGTAACGTTCCACACCGGCAGGTGGAAGCGAGAAAGCCTTCTGTCGCCTGATAAATTTCCCCCACATTGTGGAACACGTTGCGCAGTAATTCCCGATCCTGCGGCTCCAGAACTTCCGCCACCGAAATCACTTTTTTGACCTTTAGCGTCAATTCGCCGGCCATCACCTCCAGCGCCAGTGCGCGTAATACCTGAGCTGGCGCGACAATAATCGTGGGCGCTCGCTGTTGGAGAAGTTTGAGTTGCGCCTGAAATGGCGCTAGCAGATCGTAAAAATCGAGACTTAACCAGCGATTATTCACGCTTTGATACAGGTTGTTGTCCGCGCGCAGAAACAGCGCCACCCGCTCTTTGGCAAATAAATCATCGGGCAACACTTTTGCCAGCACACCGGCGGCCCACATCTGTTGCTCGTGCGGGCTAACAACAAAAAGTCCACGACGCCCGGATGTACCTGATGAAAGCCCAACGCTGAACTTACCAACGCAGGGTTTGAAATCACGACTCTGCTCACTGCGCATTGCACAATCGAGAAGTTCGTCGCGCTTTAAACCTGCGGTATTCATCTCATCGAAGTGCGTCATCATTAACGCTTTATCCATCATTGGCCACTGATTAAAGGGCAACGTCAGATAACGCTGAAACCACGGGCTATGAGATAAGACATTTTGCCGGAACTGATGCAGCCTTTTTGCCTGCCAGTTTTCCAGTGCCTCGCGATCGGTGAAATGCAGCCTGCGGGTACGGAAGTAGCGCCAGATCAACATCAACGGGATCATAAATCCCCCTCATGGCACAAACGAATCTCCACCACACCGTTTTGCCAAAGCTGATGGAGTTGCCCAAGCGTGTGGTAGTAGGCGTGGCTGTCGGACATAACCAGATGCGCCAGTGGTGAAGGCCCTCGCAGCTCCCGGTAGTTAGCTGGCGCCCATGCCGCATCGCCAGCCAGTAAAGTCCAGCCGTTGTCGGTTAACACAAACGCGCCAATATGTCCGGCAGCATGTCCTGGAAGCGGCACGAGAATAATTTCGCCATTGCTTTCTGGCAGCAAATAGCCGCACTCAAACGGTGCCAGTTGCGCGGGCAAATTCACCGATGCGAAACTTTCAATAAAGCGCAGTGAGGAGTCAAAATTCTCCGGGATTAGCCCTGGCACAAAGGCCTGGCGCAGCGCAGTGACACCACGCAGAGTTCTTACTTGCCGCCAGCCTTCACCAGAACAGATGCAGGAAACATCAGGGAAATCACGCAGGCCAGCAATATGATCAGCGTGAAAATGCGACAGAATAATCGCATCAACATCTTTCGCTGCGAGGCCGGTGGCAGAAAGTTGTCGCACCAGCGCCTGTTGCGGATCGAAATAAACCGGCGTGACCTGGCGATAAAGACGAAACACACCAGATTGCGTGTAGTGTTCGAACCACGATGAATAGCCTGTGTCCCACAGCCACCGTTTGTCGCCCACCTCCAGCAGCCAGGCGCGGGCGGGGAATTTGCACACTTTCAGCCCTGCCCCTTTCAGCGCAATACAGCTAATATGGGTACACCAGCCCGTTTCAAATGCGGTTATTTTTGCCATGTTCCCTCAGCCATTGTCCCGTGATTGCAATACCTTGTTCCATCGAAAAGCGTGGGCGATATCCCAGCTCTGTAATGGCCTTTTGCGCACTCAGCGTCATATCGAAACAGAGTGTTCCGGCGCTGTATCGTGTGATAACAGGTTCCTGATTAACGCACTTCCCATACAGTTCCAGGCCACGCGCGACCAGAGAAAGCAGCGACCAGGGAACAGCAGCAATGCGGTAACTCAAGCCCAGTTGCTGGTGCAGCAAGGCGTCAAGCATCACCGATAGCTGCTGCGGCTGGTGATTGCTGATGTTGTAAATACTGCCCGAGCGTAAGCCTTCAACGTTCGTTGCCAGCCGCATGGCATACACCACGTTTTGCACGAACGTGAGATCCAATAACGCGTCGCCCCCGCGCGGCAAACGTAAGCAACCGCCGCCCTGTTGCAATTGCTGCATCAGACGAGGAACAATTACCTGGTCATGGGGGCCAAACAAACCACGGGGACGCAAAAGAATAAATCTCGTGGCAGAATATCGAGAAACAGCGCCAGCAATAACCTGCTCAGCGGCATATTTACTGCTGGCATAATGGCTGGAGAATGCTCGCGCAAGATAAGTTTCTGGCAGGTCATAGTGATGTTGAAAATCAAAGTAAACCGCAGGCGTGGAGATATGGATAAACCGGGGAATATTCAGCCTGCCTGCCGCCTGTGCCAGAGTGTGGGTCACTTTGACATTGGCAAGCCAGAACGCCGTTTTGTCGCCCCAGGGCGAGGACTTTGCCGCACAGTGCCAGACGGCATCGCAGCCGTCCATCAGGCGGGCGCAGTCATCCTCGGTTGCCTCGGTTAAATCGAGAGCCACAAACTGTGCGCCTGCGTTTGTCAGGCTTCTGCCAACCTCACAATTTCGCCCTGTTGCCACAACCGACTCACCCGATTGCAACAAATATTGCACGGCATTTCGCCCAAGGCCGCTGGTCGCCCCTGTTACGAGGATCTTCACGGTAAAAGCACCATGCCAGCCAGCGTTAGTCCCGCTGCCGTGCCAATCAACATTACAGGTTTATCCGCTGTGAAACGACCGCTAATCACTGCTTCATGCAGCGCCGTGGGGATAGAGGCCGCGACCTGATTGCCGTAAAAACGATACACATCGATGAGCGCAGATTCCGGCACTCGCAGCCGTTTACGCATATGTTCAAGGGAAAGATGACTGGCCTGATGCGGAACGACCGTGCCGATATCAGACAGTTGCAGGCTGCTTTTTTGCAGCAACCGAGAAAAATAATCTTCAATAAGCGAAGAAGCAAAACGAAACAGCGGTTTCCCCTGCATATGAAAAAGAAAGTCGCTATCACTCACACCAGAGCGAGGATTACGCCGCGTACCGCCAGCACGAATTTCACACAGTTCGCTGCCTTCGGGATACATTTCGATCAGGCTAGCGATAATCCCGCTGCGCCCATCGCCCCGCTCAACAATCGCGCACGCCGCGCCATCACCAAAAATTAATGAAGACTCTTCATGATCCCAGTCGATACCGCGTGAAGCAATATCTGCCGAAACGATGGCAATGCGCCGATATGCTCCACAGTTTAATAATCCGGCAGCGACTTCAAGAGCGGAAATAAAGCTCACACAGCTACTGTTGATATCAAACCCGGCAACGCCTACGGGCATGGCTGCGGCTTTAAGAATATGAATTGCGCTACAGGGTAATGCCTGTACGGCAATGGCCGATGCACAAATTAGCAGATCAATATCAGAAGGATTTAAGGCTGCCGCTACTAACGCATTATGTAAAGCCTCTGCCGCCAGTTCGGCCTGGCTGGCGTCGTTGCGGGCAAAATAGCGCCAGCAAATACCGGAACGTCGCTCAACATAGCCAACTGGCTTATTTAACTGAACATCCAGTTGTTTAGAAGTGATTTGATCAGGGGGTAAGGCGATCCCCGTGGCGATTATTTTTAACGCCGCGGAGATCGTCGGTTGATTAGGTCGAGCCACGGTCAGTGCTCCTTCACTGCTCCATAGGTGGACCAATCATATAGATGAAGTACGTTTCCCTACAATCCGAAAAATCGGCAGTGTGTAACCGCCGATGTTTGGTTTAGATAATTAGTGACGAGCGCGCACCAGCTGATACTTACGCGTCAGATACTCCACCGGGACACTCCAGATGTGTACCAGACGCGAGAACGGGAACAGCAGGAATAACGTCATCCCCAACACCAGGTGCAGACGGAAGATAAACGCCACGCCATCAAGATGTTGAGAAGCGCCACCGTGGAAGGTCACTACCGACTGCGCCCAGCCAACCAGTTTCATCATCTCGCTACCGCCCATATGCTGAGCAGAGAACGGAATGGTCAGCAGGCCCAGCGCGCACTGGATAACGAGCAGCGACAGGATCAGGATATCCGCTCCGGTAGTCGTTGCACGCACGCGTGGGCTGAACAGACGGCGTTTCAACAACAGCACGCCGCCAATCAGACACAGTACGCCGCTGGCACCACCAGCAAACATCGCCATTTTCTGCTTCACTTCAATCGGCAGCCAGGCTTCATACATCCAGTGCGGCGTCAGCATACCGAAGAAGTGACCGACAAAAATCCCCAGAATACCGATATGGAACAGGTTCGACGCCAGATTCATCCCTTTGCGATCCAGCATCTGGCTGGACGCCGCGCGCCAGGTATACTGCCCGTAGTCATAACGCAGCCAGCTACCAATCAGGAAGACCGCCCCGGCTATGTACGGGTAGATATCAAAGAAGAACATATTCAGGAATTGCATTAGTGCTGTCCTCCGGTGGTGATATTCAGATATTGCGGCGCGACGGCACCGGCAAAGCGACGCTGATGAGCAGTGATTGCTGAATCACCGCAGCCTTTGTCAGCAAAGAATTTAACCTGCTCTTCTTCCCAGACTGCATCCAGCGCCTGCGGCGTATCGTCGCGCGCTTCGTCGGCAATTTTTTCCGCCACTTTGTCGTTGTCGATTGCGGTATTCGCCAGTTTCAGCAGCAGATCAAACAGCACGGCATAACGGCTTTCACGCTGTTGCAGACGCGCACTCAGCAATGCCAGAATCGGCGCAATATCTTTCAAACCCTCCACGGCTTCGCTTTGCGGCAGCTGCGCCAGGTACTCCAGATACAGCGGCAGATGGTCGGGCAATTCGCGGCTGTTTAACTGCAAGCCGTGCTGCTCGTACTGCGCCAGCAGATCCACCATCGCCTGGCCGCGGTCACGGGATTCACCGTGAACATGTTCAAATAGCAACAGTGACGTGGCGCGGCCACGGTCGAACAGTTCGCTGTACTGCGCCTGGGCATCGAGCGGATCCATCGTCGTTAAATCGCGCAGGAAAATGCCCAGCGCATGGGCATCCTCTTTTGGCAGATTTTTCGACGCGGCAATCGCCTCAAACATCTCTTGTTGATGCTGCCATAAGGCAGCATCCGGATATTCAAGGAGACGCGATACAATCACGAGTTCGATCATGGGTGCGGCTCCGTTTTGCTGGTTACGTCGATGGCATCGATACGGCGGCTGTTGAACAGATTGAATTTGGTATCTGAACCGTGGCAGCCATCACCAAAGGTAAAGCCGCAGCCATTTTTCTCCGGGAAGGCTTCCCGCGCCAGTTCACGATGACTGCTCGGCACCACAAAGCGATCTTCGTAGTTGGCAATAGCCAGATAACGATACATCTCCTGTGCCTGGGCTTCGGTCAGACCGACCTCTTCCAGCGCACGGGTATCGACTTTACCGTCAACGGTTTCAGCTCGTTTGTAATGACGCATCGCCAGCATACGTTTCAGCGCGCGCAGTACCGGTTTGGTATCACCGGCGGTCAGCAGATTCGCCAGATACTGTACCGGAATACGCAGGCTTTCGACGTCTGGCAGAATGCCGTTGCTGCCCAGTTCACCCGCGTCTGCCGCAGACTGAATCGGCGACAGAGGCGGCACGTACCAGACCATCGGCAGTGTGCGATATTCCGGATGCAGCGGCAGCGCCAGTTTCCATTCCATCGCCATTTTATAAACTGGCGACTGCTGCGCAGCCTCAATAACGCTCAGCGGAATACCGTCTTTAATCGCCTGCTCGATGACTTTCGGATCGTTCGGATCGAGGAACACATCCAGCTGACGCTGGTAGAGATCTTTCTCGTTCTCGGTACTTGCCGCACGTTCAATCGCGTCGGCATCGTACAGCAGCACGCCAAGATAACGGATACGACCGACACAGGTTTCTGAACATATTGTCGGCTGGCCGGCTTCAATACGCGGATAGCAGAAGATGCACTTCTCAGACTTACCGCTCTTCCAGTTGAAGTAGATTTTTTTGTACGGACATCCGGTGATGCACATACGCCAGCCACGGCATTTATCCTGGTCGATCAGGACGATGCCGTCTTCTTCACGCTTGTAAATCGCACCGCTCGGGCAGGTCGCCACACATGCCGGGTTCAGACAGTGTTCGCACAGGCGCGGCAAATACATCATGAAGGTGTTTTCGAACTGGCTATACATCGCCTTCTGGATGTTGTCGAAGTTCTTGTCTTTCGCCAGCTTGTCAAACTCACCGCCCAGGTCATCTTCCCAGTTCGGCCCTTTTTCGATTTTCGCCATCCGTTCGCCGGTAATCAGCGAACGCGGACGGGCAATCGGCTGTGATTTGCTGCCTTCCGGCGCGGTATGCAGGTTCTGATAATCAAAATCAAACGGCTCGTAATAATCGTCGATCCCCGGCAGATGCGGGTTAGCGAAGATTTTACCCAGCAGCATGGCACGGTTACCCATGCGCGGCTGCAGTTTGCCGTTGATTTTACGGATCCAGCCGCCTTTGTATTTTTCCTGGTTTTCCCAGTCAGTCGGGAAGCCCTGGCCCGGCTTGGTTTCCACGTTGTTGAACCACGCGTATTCCACGCCTTCACGGCTGGTCCAGACGTTTTTACAGGTTACTGAACAGGTGTGGCAGCCGATGCACTTATCGAGATTCAGCACCATGCCGACTTGTGAACGAATTTTCATTTTACGCTCTCCTGTACCTGGTCATTGCCTTCGCCATCTAACCAGTCAATGTTCTTCATCTTACGCACTACAACAAACTCATCGCGGTTAGAACCTACGGTGCCGTAGTAGTTAAAGCCATATGCCAGATGGGCATAGCCGCCGATCATATGCGTCGGTTTCGGCGTGATACGGGTGACCGAGTTATGGATACCACCACGCTGTTGGGTAATTTCCGAACCAGGCAGGTTAACGATACGTTCCTGCGCGTGGTACATCATGGTCATCCCTGCCGGAACACGCTGGCTGACAACTGCACGGGCAGTCAGTGCACCGTTGCTGTTGAAGACTTCAATCCAGTCGTTATCGGCGATACCCAGCTCTTTGGCATCGGCTTCACTCAGCCAGACCACCGGACCACCGCGACCTAAAGTCAGCATCAGCAGGTTGTCGCTGTAGGTGGAGTGGATACCCCACTTCTGGTGCGGCGTCAGGAAGTTGAGCGCTTTTTCCGGGTTGCCATTGGATTTCTGGCCCATCACTTCTTTCACCGAACGGGTGTCGATCGGCGGACGATAAACCAGCAGGCTTTCACCGAAATCACGCATCCATTGGTGATCCTGATACAGCTGCTGACGGCCAGAGAGCGTACGCCACGGGATCAGCTCGTGAACGTTGGTGTAACCGGCGTTGTAAGAAACGTGTTCATCTTCAAGGCCAGACCATGTCGGGCTGGAGATGATTTTGCGCGGCTGTGCCTGAATATCGCGGAAGCGAATCTTCTCCTCTTCTTTATTCAGCGCCAGATGCGTATGGTCACGGCCGGTAAACTCGCTCAGGGCAGCCCAGGCTTTTACAGCTACCTGACCGTTGGTTTCCGGTGCCAGCGTCAGGATCATCTCTGCCGCATCAATTGCGGTATTGAGCATCGGCTGGCCTTTTGCCGGACCTTCCGCTTTGGTGTAGTTGAGCTTACGCAGCAGATCCATCTCGCTCTGGGTGTTCCAGGCAATCCCTTTACCGCCGTTACCGATTTTCTCCATCAGCGGGCCGATAGAGGTAAAGCGTTCGTAAGTTGCCGGATAATCGCGCTCTACGACCATAATGTGCGGTGCGGTTTTACCTGGGATCAGGTCGCATTCGCCTTTTTTCCAGTCTTTCACATCCAGCGGTTGCGCCAGTTCAGCGGCAGAGTCGTGCTGGATAGGCAGCGTGACGATGTCAGTTTCTTTACCCAGATGACCAACGCACACTTCGGAGAATTTCTTCGCGATGGCTTTGTAGATTTCCCAGTCGCTTTTCGCTTCCCAGGCCGGATCGACCGCCGCAGACAGCGGGTGAATAAACGGATGCATATCCGAAGTATTCATGTCGTCTTTTTCGTACCAGGTCGCCGTCGGCAAAATGATGTCGGAATAGAGACAGGTGCTCGACAGACGGAAGTCCAGCGTCACCACCAGATCCAGCTTGCCTTCCAGACCGTTGTCCTGCCAGTCCACCTCTTCCGGCTTCACGCCGCCCTGCTGACCCAGGTCTTTGCCCTGGATACCGTGCTCCGTCCCCAGCAGGTACTTGAGCATAAACTCATGACCTTTACCGGAAGAACCGAGCAGGTTAGAACGCCAGATGAACAGATTACGCGGGTGGTTTTTACCGTTTTCCGGCTGTTCCGCAGCGAAACGGATAGAACCCTCTTTCAGGGATTTCACCGTATAGTCCACCGGATTCATCCCGGCTTTTTCTGCTTCGCGAGCGATAGTCAGCGGGTTAGTGCCTAACTGCGGTGCAGACGGCAGCCAGCCCATGCGTTCTGCACGGACGTTAAAGTCGATCAAGTGTCCGGTATAGCGAGATTTATCCGCCATCGGCGACAGCAGTTCTTCCGCAGTCACGGTTTCATAACGCCACTGGCTGGAGTGGTTATAGAAATAGGAGGTACTGTTCATGTGACGCGCCGGACGCTGCCAGTCGAGGGCAAACGCCAGCGGCAGCCAGCCGGTTTGCGGACGCAGTTTTTCCTGACCTACATAGTGCGCCCAGCCACCACCGCTCTGACCGACACAGCCGCAGAAAATCAGCATGTTGATCAGACCACGATAGTTCATGTCCAGGTGATACCAGTGGTTCAGCCCAGCGCCGACGATAATCATCGAACGACCATGCGTTTTATCAGCGTTATCGGCAAATTCACGGGCGATGCGAATAATCTGGCTGCGAGAAACGCCGGTAATCTGCTCTGCCCAGGCAGGGGTGTAAGCTTTCACATCGTCATAGCTGGTTGCACAGTTAACGTCGTTCAGGCCACGTTCCAGACCGTAGTTTGCCAGCGTCAGATCATAAACGGTGGTCACCAGGGCGGTGCTGCCATCAGCCAGTTGCAGGCGTTTCACCGGCAGCTTATGCAGCAGCACGTTTTCCAGTTCCACTTTGTTGAAGTGTTCCGTGCCATCGCCACCAAAGTACGGGAAGCCCACCTCAGCGATCTCATCCTGGCTACCCAGCAGGCTCAGTTGCAGCTCAGTTTCTTCGCCAGTTTTGCCGTCGCGCTGCTCAAGATTCCATTTGCCCTTCTCGCCCCAGCGGAAGCCAATAGAACCGTTCGGCGCAACCATTTCACCATTGGTATTAAAGGCGACAGTTTTCCATTCCGGATTGTTTTCCTGGCCCAGTGCATCCACCAGATCAGCAGCGCGCAGCATACGACCCGCAGCGTAGTAACCGTCGCGCTCTTCCAGCATCACCAGCATCGGCATGTCGGTGTAGCGGCGCACATAGTCGGTGAAATACTGGCTTGGGTTGTCGAGGTGGAATTCACGCAGCATTACGTGACCCATTGCCAGCGCCATTGCCGCATCGGTGCCCTGTTTCGGTGCCAGCCACAGATCGCACAGTTTGGCGATTTCAGCGTAGTCTGGTGTGACGGCAACAGTTTTGGTCCCTTTGTAACGCACTTCAGTAAAGAAGTGAGCATCCGGGGTACGCGTCTGCGGCACGTTTGAACCCCAGGCGATGATGTAGCTGGAGTTGTACCAGTCAGCAGATTCCGGTACGTCAGTTTGCTCACCCCAGGTTTGCGGAGACGCAGGAGGCAGGTCGCAGTACCAGTCGTAGAAGCTTAAGCAAGTACCGCCAATCAGCGAGAGATAGCGCGCACCCGATGCGTAAGAAACCATCGACATTGCCGGAATTGGCGAGAAGCCAGCGACACGGTCCGGGCCGTAATTTTTGATGGTGTAAACGTTAGATGCGGCGATCAGTTCGTTCACTTCCTGCCAGGAAGAACGAACAAAACCACCGCGTCCACGCGCCTGCTTAAAGCTTTTCGCTTTATCGGCGTCTTCAATGATAGAAGCCCATGCCTCAACCGGATCGCTATGCAGCGCCTTCGCTTCACGCCACATTTTCATCAGGCGTTTGCGCATCATCGGGTATTTCAGGCGGTTAGCGCTGTAAAGATACCAGGAGTAGCTGGCACCGCGCGGGCAGCCGCGAGGTTCATGGTTTGGCAGGTCCGGGCGAGTACGCGGATAGTCAGTCTGCTGGGTTTCCCAGGTGACCAGACCGTTTTTGACGTAGATTTTCCAGCTGCAGGAGCCGGTGCAGTTTACCCCGTGGGTAGAGCGGACGATTTTGTCATGCTGCCAACGCTGGCGATATCCATCCTCCCAGTCACGGTTGGTATTGAGAAGCTGGCCATGCCCATCGGCAAAGGTTTCACCCTTCTGTTTGAAGTAGCGAAACCGGTCCAGGAATTTACTCATCGGTTTTCTCCTGTGGGAGCCTGTCGGCCCTCTGATAAATCGACATTGCTAATGTTTAAGGGCAAGGTAACGCTCTGAAACAGCGTGGGAATTGATAACGATCAAGAGTGATGGGGATGAAAAATAAAGTAAATTCCTGGAATACCCCTTTAGGATAATTAACATTTATAGCATAACAGACTGTAAATTAAGACGTTTTACACCTGTGGTTATTTAAACCATTAAGATTTTTATGCAGATGGGTATTAAGGAGTATTCCCCATGGGTAACATATTAATGACTCTTAATGAAATCCAGCGAAATAAGCCATACAACATTAGTATGTTGTAACTAAATGACGCATAAAAAAAGCGCGACATCATGCCGCGCAAAGGATAATCAAATATTACGATTTATTTTTTAGAATGCCGACCATATACCGCCCAGGTAATCACCACGCAGGCGATATAGAAAATCAAAAATACTTTCATTGCGCCGACTGGCGAACCCGTTAATGCCAGCGAGCTACCAAACGCTTTCGGGATAAAGAAGCCACCAATCGCGCCAATCGCAGAGATGAAACCCAGCGCCGCCGCCGTGTCGGTTGCCGCTTCACGCATCGCACGTTCGTCAGAACCCCCTTCTGCTTTCACGCGATCCATTGTCAGTTTACGGAAGATCACGGAAATCATCTGGAAAGTGGAACCACTACCCAGCCCAGCGGTCAAGAACAGCGCCAGGAAGACTGCGAAGAACGCCATGAAGCTTCCGCCCTGTCCGTCAGTCGGTAAGGTCAGGAACAGCAGGCCGCTGAAAATCGCCATCAGGATAAAGTTCACCAGCGTGACACGAGTTCCGCCCAGACGGTCAGATAATGCACCACCTGCAGAACGCGCCAGCGCACCAATAAACGGCCCGAAGAAAGCGTATTGCAGAATCTGAACATCCGGGAACTGCGTTTTTGACAGCATCGCAAAGCCCGCGGAGAAGCCGATGAAGGAGCCGAAGGTTGCCAGATACAGAAGGCTCATAATCCACAGATGACCCCGTTTGAGTACCGGCAACTGCTCCTTGATGGAGGCTTTCGAGGTAGCAAGATCGTTCATGCCAAACCACGCCGCAATGGTGAAGATGGCAAGGAACGGCACCCATATCCAGGACGCATTCGCCAGATACAGCTCAGTCCCATCCGGCTGTTTGACGCCCTGGCTACCAAATACTGCGAAAATCGACAGTGATACCACCAGCGGAGCAACCAACTGCATGACGCTGACGCCCATGTTGCCCAGACCACCATTCAGACCCAGCGCGCCACCCTGCTTCTGTTTCGGAAAGAAGAAGCTGATGTTTGCCATACTGGATGCGAAGTTCGCGCCAGCAAAGCCGCACAGCAGAGAAATGATGATGAAGACGCTATAAGGCGTGGAGGTATCCTGCACGGCAAAACCCAGCCAGACGCAAGGAATAATCAGAATACCGGTGCTGAACGCCGTCCAGCGACGACCACCGAAGATAGGAACCATAAAGGAGTATGGAACACGTAATAACGCGCCAGAAACCGAAGGCAGCGCAGTCAACATAAATAGCTGATCGGTCGTAAAATTAAAACCGACTTTCGGTAAGTTCACCGCAACAGCGCTGAACAACATCCATACGCAAAACGCCAGCAGCAGACAGGGAACGGAAATCCACAGGTTGCGGCTGGCAATACGTTGACCGCGTTGTTGCCAGAACGCAGGATCTTCCGGTCGCCAATCTGTAATGACAGCTCCAGTAGCCCTTTCGGGGGCGGATGAGTGACTCATAGACACCTCTGATACTCGTTTCGATGTCTGCCACCTTAGTGTCTGTAGCTAAAGGCAATTTGATGTAAATCAAACGATAAGATAACTTTATCTATCATTGATATTTATCATTATCCATAGTGAGTACAGTGATTTCATAAAAATTATGAGATTTTTCACGGTGCTGTAAAATCCCTACCCTTACCGATGTAAAGCGACTAACCACACGGCAAATAAGGAGTAACTCTTTCCAGGTATGGGTATACTTCAGCCAATAGCCGAGAATACTGCCATTCCAGAATGTATCATCACATTCATTAAGGTTATTGCTCATTTAAAGCCTGAAGGAAGAGGTTTACATGCTTAAACGTTGTCTCTCTCCGCTCACCCTGGTTAATCAGGTTGCGCTTATTGTGTTGCTTTCTACTGCTATTGGACTGGCAGGGATGGCGGTTTCTGGCTGGCTGGTGCAAGGCGTTCAGGGCAGCGCCCATGCGATCAACAAAGCGGGATCGCTGCGCATGCAAAGTTACCGTCTGTTGGCAGCAGTGCCATTAAGCGAGAAAGACAAGCCCTTAATTAAAGAGATGGAACAAACAGCATTTAGCGCCGAGTTGACTCGAGCAGCAGAACGAGACGGGCAACTGGCGCAATTACAGGGTTTACAAGATTACTGGCGTAATGAACTGATCCCTGCACTGATGCGTGCACAAAACCGCGAAACGGTGTCAGCGGATGTCAGCCAGTTTGTTGCCGGGCTTGATCAGCTGGTATCTGGTTTTGATCGCACCACGGAAATGCGCATTGAGACAGTGGTGCAGGTCCATAGGGTAATGGCGGTATTTATGGCACTTTTACTGGTATTCACTATTATCTGGTTGCGGGCGAGATTGCTACAACCGTGGCGGCAACTGCTGGCAATGGCGAGTGCCGTCAGCCATCGCGATTTTACCCAACGCGCAAACATCAGCGGGCGCAACGAAATGGCGATGCTTGGAACTGCGTTGAACAATATGTCTGCAGAACTGGCGGAAAGTTATGCCGTACTTGAGCAGCGGGTTCAGGAGAAAACCGCCGGGCTGGAGCATAAAAATCAGATCCTCTCTTTTTTATGGCAGGCTAACCGCCGTTTGCATTCCCGCGCCCCGCTGTGTGAACGCCTGTCACCTGTACTCAACGGCTTACAGAATTTAACCCTGCTACGTGATATCGAACTGCGGGTGTATGACACTGATGATGAAGAGAATCATCAGGAGTTTACCTGCCAGTCAGATATGACTTGTGATGATAAAGGCTGCCAGCTCTGCCCGCGCGGCGTATTACCCGTTGGCGATCGCGGCACAACCCTGAAGTGGCGGCTGGCTGACACTCATACGCAGTACGGTATTTTGCTGGCGACCCTGCCGCAGGGGCGTCATCTTAGCCATGATCAACAACAACTGGTGGATACCCTGGTTGAACAACTCACCGCCACGCTGGCGCTGGATCGCCATCAGGAACGTCAGCAACAGTTGATCGTGATGGAAGAGCGTGCCACCATTGCGCGCGAACTGCATGATTCTATTGCCCAATCTCTCTCTTGCATGAAGATGCAGGTGAGTTGCTTACAGATGCAGGGCGATGCGCTGCCAGAAAGCAGCCGCGAACTGTTAAGTCAGATCCGTAACGAACTGAATGCATCCTGGGTGCAGTTGCGTGAATTGCTCACCACATTCCGTTTGCAGCTCACCGAGCCTGGATTACGTCCGGCGCTGGAGGCGAGTTGCGAAGAGTACAGCGCCAAATTTGGCTTCCCGGTGAAGCTGGATTATCAATTGCCGCCTCGTCTGGTGCCTTCGCATCAGGCAATCCACTTGTTGCAAATTGCCCGTGAGGCATTAAGTAACGCCCTCAAACATTCGCAAGCGAGTGAGGTCGTGGTGACGGTGGCGCAAAACGATAATCAGGTCAAACTGACCGTCCAGGATAACGGCTGCGGCGTGCCTGAAAATGCCATCCGCAGCAATCACTACGGCATGATAATAATGCGCGACCGTGCGCAAAGTTTACGAGGCGATTGCCGCGTCCGCCGTCGTGAATCAGGTGGCACCGAAGTGGTGGTCACCTTTATTCCCGAAAAAACTTTCACAGACGTCCAAGGAGATACCCATGAGTAATCAGGAACCGGCTACTATCCTGCTGATCGACGATCACCCGATGTTGCGAACTGGCGTAAAACAGCTTATCAGTATGGCACCAGATATCACCGTGGTTGGCGAAGCGAGTAATGGCGAACAGGGTATTGAACTGGCGGAGTCTCTTGATCCCGATCTGATCCTGTTAGATCTCAATATGCCCGGCATGAACGGTCTGGAAACGCTGGATAAACTGCGCGAAAAGTCCCTCTCCGGGCGCATTGTGGTATTCAGCGTCTCTAACCATGAAGAAGATGTGGTCACCGCACTGAAACGCGGCGCGGATGGCTATCTGTTAAAAGATATGGAACCGGAAGATCTGCTGAAAGCGTTACATCAGGCAGCTGCTGGCGAAATGGTATTAAGCGAAGCATTAACGCCTGTTCTGGCCGCCAGCTTGCGCGCTAACCGTGCCACTACTGAGCGCGATGTTAACCAGTTAACCCCACGCGAGCGCGATATTCTCAAGCTAATTGCCCAGGGTTTGCCGAACAAGATGATTGCCCGCCGCCTGGACATCACCGAAAGCACAGTAAAAGTTCACGTCAAGCACATGCTGAAGAAAATGAAGCTCAAGTCTCGCGTGGAAGCTGCGGTATGGGTGCATCAGGAGCGCATTTTCTGATTACGGTTCCCAGCGCAGTTCGTCGTTTGACAATGCGTCGAACGGTTCGACAAGCGTTAGCGTGATCTCATTGGAGGAGACACGCTGCCCCTGGTTATCTTCCACCACTACAGACAATCGCCAGTGATTGCTCGCCCCTTCCCCGTTCTGCCAGTCAGGCATGATCAGCGTCCAGCCCTCCTCACTGTTGGCTTGTGCGCCCGGCGTCAAACTTAATATCTGCGTATCGCCCTGCCAAATCAGTTGCCGAATACCGTAACGACTGCGGATTTGTAATTTCAGCGGCACTGTTTCGCCAGGTTTTAGATCCCACGGCGGTGTCGCCAGAAACACCGTTAACGTTTTTCGCTGTCGGTACTCAAGAGTCGGAAGATTATTTCGCTGCGGATTGTCATAGCGACTACCACGTAACGACTGACTTTCGGCAACCTCGCCCGCAGAAAGTTGTTTTTTGAGCGGTACACCAAAGCGGTAGTTAAGATTCAGCCCGAGGTTATTTTGATTCTCGCCACTTTCACCCTGTTTATGCTGGGCCGTCACAGTGACTAAGGGCACAGGGGTGTAATTTAATCCCAGACTCAACGCGACGGGATTGTGATAACCCGTACCAGAGTTAAACAAATCAACACGATCACCAAAATACTGTTCTACGCTGACACTGGTATTGAGGTGTTGATAGAACGGCATGCGCATCCGGGCTGTCAGGTCGTACCCGCGCGCCATCCGTTGTTCCTGCGTGGCTGTCTGTTCATGCCATGCAGCAAACGGCTGATAAAAGTTTGCCGATAGTCGCAAATATTCGCCCCACGCTTCAGCGCCAAAGCCCGCTCGCTGAAGATTTTCGTCCAGCAAGTTGTCATAAAAAGTGTTATAACCCACCAGCCAACTGCCGCGCGCCCAGCGTTGCCCAACGCCCACATTGCTCACCAGCCCATCATCCTGCTGAGTAAGACCAAGCTGGCTCCAGGTGAGATAACGATCATTATCTTGTAACGGCACAAACCAGCTTCCACGACTGCCGGTGAAATGTCCTTCGTTATCCACTTTGACGTCAACACTGGCATTTCCCCACGGTGATAGCCAGGACTCTACGTGCTGATTAACCTGTTGACTAAGCGCGTCGCGGACCTTTCCCAATGCGAAAGCTTTTGCCTGCTCGCCAGTATCCAGCCCGTTATCATTCATACTGGTTTCGCCGAAATCTTTCACAATTTCAGCAAAGTGTTTTTCCCCATCATGATTTTCAGGTGCCATGCCTAAATCCGGCAGACCATCATTGCTATTCTCAAAGGGATTTGCCGCTTTTTGCTCGAAGGTAGATTGTGCGTTAGCTGTACCGCCTGCCGCCAGCAAGAGTAAATAAAACGGAATAATGCGAGGAACGAAACGGCTCAAAACGTCGGTAACTTCCGGTAAAAATGAAAAACCATAGCCTTAAAGAATAACGATTACTGGCACCTTTTGTCGTATTTTCTCGCGCTTTCAGGAAAATCCTTAAAAATGTGACCGATTGGTCAGACGCTGCAGAAGCAGTAAGATAGAAGATGAGTGTCTAATTCCCTGAATACAGGAGTAAATAATGCAAAAAATCGTGATCGTTGCCAATGGCGCACCTTACGGGAGCGAATCCTTGTTTAACAGCTTGCGGCTGGCCATTGCGTTACGAGAGCAGGAGAACAATCTGGATCTGCGTCTGTTCCTGATGTCTGATGCGGTCACAGCCGGGTTGCGCGGGCAAAAACCAGGGGAAGGCTACAACATTCAGCAAATGCTGGAGATCCTTACCGCTCAGAATGTACCGGTGAAATTGTGCAAAACCTGTACCGACGGGCGCGGGATTAGTACACTTCCTCTGATTGATGGGGTGGAAATCGGTACTCTTGTTGAACTGGCGCAATGGACGCTGTCAGCCGATAAAGTGCTCACATTTTAATGTTTGAGGGGGCGTCGGACGCCCCACTATGAGGGAAGTTTACTCAGGCGAATCCCGGCCGTAACACACCATCCGGATAATTCTCCGCCAGCAGTTTTTTTACCGATACCAGCAAATCATTCAGCCCATCGTCCTGCATTCCCAGTTTGATAAGCTCCTGTTCCAGTGAAAACAGGTATTGTGCATTGGTTCCCAGCGGACCGCTCGCCGCCGCAATCAACGGCGCTATGACCTGAGCGCGAGTGTCAGATTCATATTCTGGATGTCGCGGGTCCATAATAAACACAATGGCGTTTACTGTGCGTCCATCATCAAGATCAAGCTGACACCAGGTTGGCAGATAACAGCCGGTAATCATCTCACGCTTCCACAGCAGGGTTAGTTCCTGCTCCAGCGTCTCTTCTGGCAGCCGATAGGCGACGCCTGTGGTGCGTCCGCCCTCTTTCAGTGCAAGCATTCGTCCCGGCTGGTGCGCAGTCCCGCGCCCGGCGGTCAGACGCAGGCAAAACGCGCGATGCCATCCAACCAGTGTACCGGTGCACGACTCGGTAAACTCCAGTGCCGGATTCCACATCAACGATCCATAACCGAAGATCCACACCGGTCCCTCATCAGGTCGACAAGCCAGCGTCGCCGCCAGCGAAGCCGCCCGTTGTTCTGCTGACCATAAGAGTGATTCTTCAATGGCACCAAATGCCGTTTTACAATCGGCATTCATCAAGAAATCACGCGTTATCACCTTACACCTCCGCCACTGCATACTTCCCTGCGACAACTTTTTGGTGTCTTCCGGACATTTTTACTGCTCATTTTGAAACCACTAACGGGACAATATGCAATCCACGGACCACTTGCAAGGCAACACCGCACGAATAGCTTTAACTAAGCTACCGGTTTTACGATTTTTTATGCCATTTATCATCATCCCCTTTGGCATATTCATGCTTCACAGCAGCCCAGGCCACTTTATGCGCTGTTTCTTCGCGACTGGCGTCATCACGCCGATCTTCTTTATCTTTATATTGATCCCATGCGCTGTTGAACGCTTCTTTATAGATATCCTGGGCATGAGACGGAAGCACGTGCTTTACGCTTTCCGGCAGATCGCTTTTCGTTTTATACGGCATCGTTGACTCCTTTTACAAAGTTGAACATTAAGTGTGGTCAACAATATCTACTCTTGCCAAAACATAAGAATTTTCATGTCAGACTCTTCTTAAGAAGTGCTAAAACAAACATTGTCTAAACGTATTACTTATTTTTATGCCCAAATGAGTAAAAAATCGACAGCGGGGTAAAAATTCGTAAAATGTTACCGATATCCAGACACTTTCTGTTATTTTTCCTACCTATTTTTTACATTTTTGATAAATTCATCTGCAAAGGGATAACCATAATGTCAAATGCTCAAGAGGCGGTAAAAACCCGCCACAAGGAGACTTCGCTTATTTTCCCGGTTCTGGCGCTGGTAGTGCTGTTCCTGTGGGGAAGCAGCCAGACACTACCAGTGGTCATTGCCATCAATCTTCTTGCGCTTATTGGTATTTTAAGTAGCGCCTTTAGTGTTGTCCGTCATGCGGACGTATTAGCCCATCGCCTGGGAGAACCTTACGGTTCGCTTATTCTTAGCCTTTCAGTGGTTATTCTTGAAGTCAGTTTGATTTCAGCTTTAATGGCAACCGGCGATGCCGCGCCAACGCTAATGCGTGATACGCTCTATTCAATCATTATGATTGTTACAGGTGGGCTGGTTGGCTTTTCATTATTGTTGGGCGGACGCAAGTTTGCCACCCAATATATGAATCTGTTTGGTATCAAGCAGTATTTAATTGCGCTGTTCCCCCTGGCGATAATCGTACTGGTATTTCCAATGGCGCTGCCTGCGGCGAATTTTTCAACAGGTCAGGCGTTACTGGTAGCATTAATTTCTGCGGCAATGTATGGCGTATTTTTGCTGATCCAGACCAAAACGCATCAAAGTTTGTTTGTCTACGAGCACGAAGATGACAGTGATGATGACGACCCGCACCACGGTAAACCGTCTGCCCATAGCAGCCTGTGGCATGCCATCTGGTTGATTGTCCATCTGATTGCCGTTATTGCAGTCACCAAAATGAACGCCAGCCCGCTGGAGACATTGCTCGACAGCATGAATGCGCCTGTCGCCTTTACTGGCTTCCTGGTGGCTCTGTTGATTCTGTCGCCGGAAGGTTTAGGTGCGTTAAAAGCAGTGTTGAATAACCAGGTCCAGCGCGCGATGAATCTGTTCTTTGGTTCAGTGTTGGCAACCATTTCGCTTACCGTACCTGTCGTCACGCTAATTGCCTTTATGACGGGTAACGAATTGCAGTTTGCACTTGGTGCGCCAGAAATGGTGGTGATGGTGGCCTCTTTAGTACTGTGCCATATCTCCTTCTCCACCGGACGAACTAACGTGCTCAATGGCGCAGCGCATCTGGCACTGTTTGCCGCCTATTTGATGACGATATTTGCCTGACAGTTATATCTCCTCCGATGACGGAAATCGGGGGAGATAATATAAATTCCTGCTTATTATATTTCTTCATACTAGCTGGACAGGTTGTTAATCAGAATTGCAAGCCTGTACCACAACCTGCACGAAATGACTGCAACAGCTGTTGAAAAACCGGAATGTACTCTTTATTGCAAACATTTCAGGGATGAAGTGAAGATGAATTGCGACGTAGTATCCACACCAAGCCGGCGTTATCCGGTGAGGCGCAATGTTGCGGGGGCTTTATCCCTGGTGGCATTGGTTGCTGGAAAGAGAAAACCCCCGCACGTTGAGAGGTACAACCTGACAACAGAACGGGGGCTAATCTTGAACCAGAACAATTCAAGAATAGCCGCAAAATGTTGTCATTACAACAAGGCGGCTATATGACGCTCGCGCAGTTTGCCATGACTTTCTGGCACGACCTGGCAGCACCGATCCTTGCGGGAATTATTACCGCAGCGATTGTCGGCTGGTGGCGTAACCGGAAGTAAGGTGAAAACGGGCGTCAGGCTGCCGTGATGGCAATATGCGCCCGAAACCGGCCGCAGGGGTAACAGCCTGCGGCCTTTTTTGTATCCGGCACCCATGAAAAAAGTCTTAACGCAGAACGCTAAGACTTTATTTTTCAGGCAAAAAAGATTACTTGCTGGTATCCAGTTCTTCGAAACCTTTCACCAGATCATCAATCGCTTTCATTTGCTTGAGGAACGGTTCCAGTTTAGCCAGCGGCAGCGCAGATGGACCATCACATTTCGCATGTTCCGGATCCGGATGCGCTTCAATAAACAGCCCCGCCAGACCTACCGCCATACCGGCTCTTGCCAGCTCAGCCACCTGAGCACGGCGACCGCCGGAAGCTGCGCCAAATGGATCGCGACATTGCAGTGCGTGGGTAACGTCGAAAATCACCGGCGAATTACCAGACACTTTCTTCATGATGCTGAAGCCCAGCATATCGACAACCAGGTTGTCATAGCCGAAGTTAGCACCGCGATCGCAAAGAATCACTTTTTCGTTGCCGCCTTCTTTGAATTTATCAACGATATTACCCATCTGTCCCGGGCTGACAAACTGTGGTTTCTTGACGTTAATTACCGCACCGGTTTTCGCCATGGCTTCAACCAGGTCAGTCTGGCGAGCAAGAAACGCCGGCAACTGAATCACATCCACGACATCAGCAACGGGCTGTGCCTGACTTGGTTCGTGAACGTCGGTGATAATTTTCACGCCAAAAGTCTGCTTCAACTCCTGGAAGATTTTCATCCCTTCTTCCAGGCCCGGTCCACGATAAGAGTGGATGGAGGAGCGGTTGGCTTTGTCAAAAGAGGCTTTGAACACGTAAGGGATACCCAGTTTCTGGGTCACGGTTACGTAGTGCTCGCAAATGCGCATCGCCAGATCGCGAGATTCCAGCACGTTCATACCGCCAAACAGTACGAACGGCAGGTCATTTGCTACGTTGATGTCGCCAATGCTAACCACTTTTTGTTTCATAGGATCGCCTTAATCTTGAGTAAAATGTCGATTAATTAATGCAGCACAATATGTTTATGCGCGATGTTATTTATTTGCGCACGGATCATTTCGCTGATCGGGTCTTCCGGACACTGTTCAACGAAATAACTTAAATCGTTCAACGCAACGTGTTCGCAATCCAGTTGCGCATAAATCAACCCGCGATCGCGAATTTCATAGGGATCTTCCGGGTTGAATTGTAATAAAGCTTCGCTGGTGCGTAACGCCAGCTCCATCTGATTTTCTTCCATCAACGAAGCTTTGAGGGTATCCAGCAATTTGCGGATTACCTCAATGTTATCAGCTTCATCAAGGTCTTCATAAAACAGTTCCGCCGACGGGCTGATATTTCCCTTTAACCACACATCCAGCATATGTTCACTTAACGATTCACCGTTAAAAGGATTAATCAGCCAAATTTCGCCATCCGGACATTCAATGCGCAATATCAGCTGCGTAGGGAAAATCACCGGCAGCAGCGGCAAATCGAGACGATTCGCGACCCATAATAAAACCGCACCTAATGATACCGCACTGCCCTGTCGATTCTTTAACACCTGGTCCAGCCATAATGCATCGGAAAGACGATAAACGCCGCGTGAGGCTTTAAATCCCCAGTCGCCGTAAAACAGCGCGATCAGTTTTTCCAACTGCTCTTCTAAAGGCAGAAGCTGGCTAATTTCTTCCTTCGCCAGACTAACGAGACGCTCCAGTTCGTCGTAAACATCTTGCGAGGGAAAATCGCGGCGGATTGCTTCGCAAGCCAGGATCATGCCTTCGCACAATGGCGCTTTATTAAATTCGAAATCAGCTAACGATCTCATGACTTACCCCAGTAACGGTACTTTTGTGGTGGCGAGTTTAATGATGATGTACAGCACCACCAACGCCAGCGGGAAGGCAATAATGCGCGCCTGCTGACTGTGCATCCGACGATAATCGAGTGCAATAAAACCCAAAACGATATAAATGATAACTCCAAACAGCTTTTCAGTCAGCCACTGTGCCTGCCCGGAAAATGGCTGGATGTGCGCTTTAGCCATCAACGCAATGCCGCTTAACAATAACAGCGTATCGACAACCGGCGGCACAATGCGCGTCCAGCGAGCAAATGCCTGTGGATGCTTCTGATAACGTAGCCAGAAACGTAAGGTCAATAGCCCAACAGAAAGCGCGATACTAATGAGATGAACGCTAAGCAACGTAGAAAAACTTGTCATTGATAATAGCGGCCGAGCGTTACGCGCTCGTTATCCCCATAGTCACGGCAGGTTTCGACGTCATGATACCCCGCGAGGATAAATGCCTGTCGCACCGCTTCACCCTGCTGCCAGCCATGCTCCAGAAGCAGAAAGCCGCCGGATACCAGCGCGTTACGCGACTGTTCGATGATATGCACGATGTCTGCCATTCCACTGTCTGCCGCAACCAGCGCAGTGAGCGGCTCAAAGCGGACATCGCCTTGTTGAAGATGTGGGTCCTGCTCGTCAATATACGGCGGATTGCTGACAATCATCGCAAACTGCTGCCCGGCTAGCGCGCTAAACCAGTCGCTTTGCAGAATGTGGATATTTTTGATAGCCAGATGCTGGGCATTACGTTGTGCCAGGGCGACAGCATCGGGCATACGATCTACAGCGATAATTTCGCAGTCCGGGCGCTCGCTGGCAAGCGCAAGCGCAATCGCCCCGGTACCCGTTCCGAGATCGAGAATACGGCAAGGTTGTTCAGGCAACCGCGCCAGTGCCTGCTCCACCAGACACTCCGTATCCGGGCGCGGAATTAAGGTCGCTGGCGAAACAAATAACGGCAACGACCAGAATTCTCGCACCCCGGTTAAATGAGCAATGGGTTCACCATCGCGACGACGCGTCAGTAGCGCATCAAGTTGCTGACATTGTTCGTCAGTCAGCTGCGTTTCACCAAAGGCGAGAATAAAAGTACGCCCTTTGCCGGTAACATGCTCCAGCAGGATTTCAGCATCACGCCGCGGGCTTTCGCTCGCCTGAAGTTGGCTTATTGCTTCACGTAACCAGTGTTGATATTCCATTATTCCTGCTCGGACAACGCCGCCAGTTGGTCGGCCTGATGTTCCTGGATAATCGGTTCAATCAGCATATCCAGCTTACCTTCCATCACTTCATCCAGGCGGTAGAGCGTCAGGTTGATGCGGTGATCGGTAACGCGCCCCTGCGGGAAGTTGTAAGTACGGTTACGGTCGCTGCGATCGCCACTCCCCAGCAGGTTACGACGGGTAGACGCTTCGGCCTGTTGCCGTTTTGCCATTTCAGCAGCGTGGATGCGAGCACCGAGTACAGAAAGTGCTTTAGCTTTGTTTTTATGTTGTGAACGTTCGTCCTGACATTCAACAACAATCCCGGTCGGCAAGTGAGTAATACGAATTGCCGAATCGGTGGTGTTAACGTGCTGACCACCCGCCCCTGACGAGCGGAAAGTATCTATGCGCAAATCTGCTGGGTTGATGTCCGGCAGTTCTGCATCAGGCAGTTCTGGCATTACCGCAACGGTACAAGCAGAAGTATGAATACGACCCTGCGATTCCGTAGCAGGAACACGCTGCACGCGATGACCGCCAGATTCGAATTTCAAACGACCATATACACCATCACCGCTAATTTTGGCGATGATCTCTTTATAACCACCATGTTCACCCTCGCTGGCGCTCATGATTTCGACACGCCAGCGGCGGGCTTCGGCGTAACGGCTGTACATACGGAACAGATCGCCAGCGAACAGCGCCGCTTCGTCGCCGCCGGTTCCGGCACGGACTTCGAGGAAGGCGTTACGTTCGTCATCAGGATCTTTTGGTAGTAACAGAACCTGTAATTGCTGTTCCAGTTGCTCGCTTTTTTCTTTAGCTTCGCGCAGTTCATCCTGCGCCATCTCACGCATTTCAGGATCGTCAAGCATCATCTGTGCGGTTTCGATATCTTCCTGAACCTGTTGCCAGTCGGTAAAACAGCGCGAAACATCACTTAACTGCGCATATTCGCGTGATAATGCGCGAAAACGTTCCTGGTCGGCGATAGTTTGCGCGTCACCCAGCAACGCCTGAACTTCTTCATGGCGTTCATGCAGGGCTTCCAGTTTGGCAACGATAGAAGGCTTCATAGGCGTAAATGCACCCTGTAAAAAAAGAAAATGATGTACTGCTACTCCAGCCCGAGGCTGTCGCGCAGAATATTCAGGCGTTCGTTATCCCCGTCACGGGCGGCCTGTTGAAGTGATTTTGTTGGCGCATGGATCAAGCGGTTAGTCAGTTTCCATGCCAGATCCTGCATAATAGTTTGCGCATCACCGCCCTGTTCAAGGGCCGCTAACGCTTTAGCAGTTAACTCATCACGAACCTGCTCTGCCTGGCTACGATAATCGCGAATAGTTTCGCTGGCGCTTTGTGCTCGAAGCCATGCCATAAATTCACTGGCCTCCTGGGCGACGATAGTTTCCGCCTCCACAGCAGCAGCTTTCCGTTGCGCCAGGTTGTGCGAAATAATGCTTTGCAGATCGTCAACGCTATAAAGATAAGCATTCGCCAGTTTACCAACTTCCGGCTCAACATCGCGCGGAACGGCAATATCCACCAGCAGCATTGGTTGATTGCGACGGCTTTTTAATGCGCGCTCCACCATGCCTTTACCGATAATCGGCAACGGGCTGGCGGTGGAACTGATGATGATATCGGCTTCGCGCAGACGTTCGTCGATATCGCTCAGGGCAATCACTTCCGCGCCAACCTCATCTGCCAGAATTTGGGCACGTTCGCGAGTGCGATTGGCGATAATCATCTTCTGTACTTTGTGTTCGCGCAGATGACGCGCCACCAGCTCGATGGTTTCGCCCGCGCCAACCAGCAGTACCGTCACCGTAGAGAGCGATTCAAAGATCTGCCGCGCCAGCGTACAAGCCGCAAAAGCGACAGACACAGCACTGGCACCGATATCTGTTTCAGTGCGAACGCGTTTCGCCACAGAGAAAGATTTCTGAAACATGCGTTCCAGTTCGCTGGCCTTCATATGACCTTTTTGCGAATCGGCAAACGCTTTTTTAACCTGACCGAGGATCTGCGGCTCGCCAAGGACGAGAGAATCAAGCCCACTGGCAACGCGCATTAAATGACTGACCGCATCGTTATCCTGATGCCAGTAGAGGCTATTACGCAGATCGTCTTCGTTGAGATTATGGTAATCACACAACCAGCGAATAAGCGCCTCTTGCAGGTCATCCCGTTCTTCAACGCTGAGATAAAGTTCTGTGCGGTTACACGTCGACAGCACCACACCGCCCTGCACCATCGGCTGCGCGAGCAGACTGTCAAGCGCCTGATCGAGCTTATCCGGCGAAAACGATACACGTTCTCGCAGCGATACAGGTGCCGTTTTATGGTTGATACCGAGTGCTAAAAGGGTCATGTCTGCGGGAAATAATACCAACGTTGATAGGGTTAGTCTGCTTGCATCATACAGGATGCGTAAGATCAATAAAAGAGAGCGCCCCCTTTTGGAGTAATTGCCGAAAGCCGTTAGATTCTGGCAATTAAGACAACGTGAACATAGACGATGGCTAACGGTAACGCTAGCATTAAGGGTTATAACTGCAACGTATCTCAAGGACTTGTCATTATTATGCCCCTGCCCGATTTTCGTCTTATCCGCCTGCTACCGCTGGCTGCTCTTGTGCTCACTGCCTGTTCCGTTACCACGCCCAAAGGTCCTGGCAAAAGCCCGGATTCGCCACAATGGCGTCAGCATCAGCAAGACGTGCGCAATCTTAATCAGTATCAAACTCGCGGCGCGTTCGCTTATATTTCTGACCAACAAAAAGTGTACGCCCGTTTCTTCTGGCAACAAACTGGCCAGGATCGCTACCGTCTGCTGCTGACTAACCCATTGGGCAGCACGGAACTGGAGCTGAATGCTCAACCGGGTAACGTGCAGTTAGTCGACAATAAAGGTCAGCGTTATACCTCCGATGACGCCGAAGAGATGATTGGCAAATTGACCGGAATGCCAATTCCGCTCAACAGCTTGCGCCAGTGGATTTTAGGTTTACCGGGTGATGCGACTGACTACAAACTTGACGACCAGTACCGCCTGAGTGAAATCACCTACAGCCAGAATGGCAAAAACTGGAAAGTTGTTTACGGTGGTTATGACACAAAAACTCAACCTGCGATGCCAGCCAATATGGAACTCACCGACGGTGGTCAACGCATCAAGTTAAAAATGGATAACTGGATAGTGAAATAATGCGGACACAGTGGCCCTCTCCGGCAAAACTTAATCTGTTTTTATACATTACCGGTCAGCGTGCGGATGGTTACCACACGCTGCAAACGCTGTTTCAGTTTCTTGATTACGGCGACACCATCAGCATTGAGCTTCGTGACGATGGGGATATTCGTCTGTTAACGCCCGTTGAAGGCGTGGAACATGAAGATAACCTGATCGTTCGCGCAGCGAGGTTGTTGATGAAAACTGCGGCAGACAGCGGGCGTCTTTCGACGGGAAGCGGTGCGAATATCAGCATTGACAAGCGTTTGCCGATGGGCGGCGGTCTCGGCGGTGGTTCATCCAATGCCGCGACGGTTCTGGTGGCGTTAAATCATCTCTGGCAATGCGGGCTAAGCATGGATGAGCTGGCGGAAATGGGGCTGACGCTGGGCGCAGATGTTCCTGTCTTTGTTCGTGGTCATGCCGCGTTTGCCGAAGGCGTTGGTGAAATACTAATGCCGGTGGATCCGCCAGAGAAGTGGTATCTGGTGGCGCACCCTGGTGTAAGTATTCCGACACCGGTGATTTTTAAAGATCCTGAACTCCCGCGCAATACACCAAAAAGGTCAATAGAAACGTTGCTAAAATGTGAATTCAGCAATGATTGCGAGGTTATCGCAAGAAAACGTTTTCGCGAGGTTGATGCGGTGCTTTCCTGGCTGTTAGAATACGCCCCGTCGCGCCTGACTGGGACAGGGGCCTGTGTCTTTGCTGAATTTGATACAGAGTCTGAAGCCCGCCAGGTGCTAGAGCAAGCCCCGGAATGGCTCAATGGCTTTGTGGCGAAAGGCGTTAATCTTTCCCCATTGCACAGAGCCATGCTTTAAGCCGGGCAAGCTGAGTTTCGGTGACAACGTCACCTTGTTCCAGACGTTGCATCGCGCTCTTTAATACACCGCCTGGAAAGAATCATGCCTGGCCCGCACAGTTTTCGGCAGATTCTTTCCACCAATGGACGCATGCCTGAGGTTCTTCTCGTGCCTGATATGAAGCTTTTTGCTGGTAACGCCACCCCGGAACTAGCACAACGTATTGCCAACCGCCTGTACACTTCACTCGGCGACGCCGCTGTAGGTCGCTTTAGCGACGGCGAAGTCAGTGTACAAATTAATGAAAATGTACGCGGTGGTGATATTTTCATCATCCAGTCCACTTGTGCCCCTACTAACGACAACCTGATGGAATTAGTCGTTATGGTTGATGCCCTGCGTCGTGCTTCCGCAGGTCGTATCACCGCTGTTATCCCCTACTTTGGCTATGCGCGCCAGGACCGTCGCGTCCGTTCCGCTCGTGTACCAATCACTGCGAAAGTGGTTGCAGACTTCCTCTCCAGCGTCGGTGTTGACCGTGTGCTGACAGTGGATCTGCACGCTGAACAGATTCAGGGTTTCTTCGACGTTCCGGTTGATAACGTATTTGGTAGCCCGATCCTGCTGGAAGACATGCTGCAGCTGAATCTGGATAACCCTATTGTGGTTTCTCCGGACATCGGCGGCGTTGTGCGTGCCCGCGCTATCGCTAAGCTGCTGAACGATACCGATATGGCAATCATCGACAAACGTCGTCCGCGTGCGAACGTTTCCCAGGTGATGCATATCATCGGTGACGTTGCAGGTCGTGACTGCGTACTGGTCGATGATATGATCGACACTGGCGGTACGCTGTGTAAAGCTGCTGAAGCTCTGAAAGAACGTGGTGCTAAACGTGTATTTGCGTACGCGACTCACCCGATCTTCTCTGGCAACGCGGCGAACAACCTGCGTAACTCTGTAATTGATGAAGTCGTTGTCTGCGATACCATTCCGCTGAGCGATGAAATCAAATCACTGCCGAACGTGCGTACTCTGACCCTGTCAGGTATGCTGGCCGAAGCGATTCGTCGTATCAGCAACGAAGAATCGATCTCTGCCATGTTCGAACACTAATCGAACCCGGCTCAAAGACCCGCTGCGGCGGGTTTTTTTGTCTGTAATATCCATTTGTATGACCTATGCCTCCTTCACCTGCCATTTAGTTGACAGATGATGCGCTCACGGATGAAACATTATTGTGAACAAAATATTTTCCTCACATGTGATGCCTTTCCGCGCTCTGATCGACGCTTGCTGGAAAGAAAAATATACTGCCGCACGGTTTACCCGTGACCTGATTGCCGGGATAACCGTCGGGATTATTGCTATCCCGCTGGCGATGGCGTTGGCTATTGGTAGTGGTGTGGCACCCCAGTACGGTTTATATACCGCAGCTGTTGCGGGGATTGTCATTGCTCTGACGGGAGGGTCACGCTTTAGCGTTTCCGGTCCGACTGCGGCATTTGTGGTAATTCTCTATCCCGTTTCGCAACAGTTTGGACTGGCAGGACTGCTGGTTGCGACCTTGCTGTCGGGGATCTTTTTGATTCTGATGGGGCTGGCACGCTTTGGTCGCCTGATTGAGTATATTCCGGTTTCCGTCACCTTAGGTTTCACCTCGGGTATCGGGATCACCATCGGTACCATGCAGATTAAAGATTTTCTCGGTCTGCAAATGGCCCATGTCCCGGAACATTATCTACAAAAAGTCGGCGCATTATTTATGGCGCTGCCGACCATTAATGTGGGTGATGCAGCCATTGGCATTGTGACGCTTGGCATTCTGGTTTTCTGGCCGCGTCTGGGCATACGTTTACCCGGCCACCTTCCGGCCTTGCTGGCTGGTTGCGCGGTGATGGGGATTGTTAACCTGCTCGGCGGACATGTTGCTACCATCGGTTCGCAATTCCACTACGTCCTGGCCGATGGTTCTCAGGGTAACGGTATTCCGCAACTGCTGCCGCAACTGGTGCTGCCGTGGGATCTGCCTAATTCAGAATTCACGCTAACCTGGGATTCTATTCGCACACTGCTGCCTGCGGCATTCTCAATGGCAATGCTCGGCGCAATCGAATCTCTGCTCTGCGCCGTGGTGCTGGATGGTATGACCGGGACGAAACACAAGGCGAACAGCGAACTGGTTGGACAGGGACTGGGGAATATTATCGCTCCGTTCTTTGGTGGCATTACCGCTACAGCTGCCATCGCGCGTTCTGCCGCTAACGTCCGTGCCGGGGCAACTTCCCCTATCTCGGCGGTGATCCACTCTATTCTGGTTATTCTTGCCCTGCTGGTACTGGCACCGCTGCTCTCCTGGCTGCCGCTTTCCGCCATGGCAGCCCTGCTGTTGATGGTGGCGTGGAACATGAGTGAAGCGCACAAAGTGGTCGACTTGCTGCGTCATGCACCGAAAGATGACATCATCGTCATGCTGCTGTGCATGTCGCTGACCGTGCTGTTCGATATGGTTATTGCCATCAGCGTGGGGATCGTGCTGGCATCGCTGCTGTTTATGCGTCGTATCGCACGTATGACTCGCCTGGCACCGGTAGTCGTAGATGTTCCAGACGATGTCTTGGTTCTGCGCGTTATTGGCCCGCTGTTTTTTGCTGCCGCTGAAGGCTTATTCACGGACCTGGAGTCACGTCTTGAAGGCAAACGGATTGTGATTCTGAAGTGGGATGCCGTTCCGGTACTTGATGCTGGTGGTCTTGATGCGTTCCAGCGTTTTGTGAAGCGTCTGCCCGAAGGATGTGAACTGCGCGTGTGCAACCTGGAATTCCAGCCACTGCGCACTATGGCTCGCGCAGGCATTCAACCGATCCCGGGACGCCTCGCATTCTTCCCGAATCGTCGCGCGGCGATGGCGGATTTATAAGTACGAGATTGACCAGTCAGCGCAAACTGACTGGTCAGCAAACTGCATTATTTGTTAGCTATGACGGCGATTATCGCTACGGCGGCAACGTTTGTCATAGTGGCGAACCCACCAGTAACGGTCGCACACCTGTTCATGCCCGCCAACACGGGCACCCGCCAGCCAGAGAATCGCACCGACGAAAATACTTAGCACTGCACCATGTGCGAAATACTGGGGCATATTAAACTGTGGTAACTGGTTGAGGATTGAATACCCCACGCCGACCACCATTACCACCAGACCCAACCCCATGAGCACGTTACCGAGTAACGAAGCGTTTTTGCGTTTCATATGTCACCTCCGGAACTTTCTGGGTTGTAACAGGGAATACCCCTCTTCCTTATGTGTAAAGTATAGACAACACCCTGTAGGTTATGTGCGGGTGTGATCACAATTACAACCCTTATTTCAACAAAACTTTACAAATAAACGCCTGAACACCTTGACTTTCTAATAGTCCACTCAGGCAATAATTGCGTTATCTGCATTTGATACGCAGTTTTTTGTCAAGCGGGGCCGCAACCAGTAAACTACGCGCCAGTTATGTACACACTCAGGACAAAAAAACGTGACGATTAAATTGATTGTCGGCCTGGCGAACCCCGGTGCTGAATACGCCGCAACGCGACATAATGCTGGTGCCTGGTTCGTTGACTTACTGGCAGAGCGATTGCGCGCTCCGCTGCGCGAAGAGGCTAAATTCTTTGGTTATACTTCGCGAGTCACCCTTGGAGGCGAAGATGTCCGCCTGTTAGTCCCGACTACATTTATGAATCTCAGCGGCAAAGCCGTTGCGGCGATGGCCAGTTTTTTCCGCATTAATCCGGACGAAATTCTGGTGGCCCACGACGAACTGGATCTGCCTCCTGGCGTCGCCAAATTTAAGTTGGGTGGCGGTCATGGTGGTCACAATGGACTGAAAGACATCATCAGTAAATTGGGTAATAACCCTAACTTTCACCGTTTACGCATCGGAATCGGTCATCCAGGCGATAAAAATAAAGTTGTCGGTTTTGTGTTAGGCAAACCGCCTGTTAGTGAACAGAAGTTAATTGATGAAGCCATCGACGAAGCGGCGCGTTGTACTGAAATGTGGTTTACAGATGGCTTGACCAAAGCAACGAACCGATTGCACGCCTTTAAAGCGCAATAAGTCGTTGTCTGCGGCATTTTTGCCGAGTGCCGTGTATAATAGGCAAAGTTATTTCCATTTCTGCAATCTGTTAGCAATAACAGGTTGATTATTAAGATATTAAGGTGATTTAAATCATGGGATTCAAATGCGGTATCGTCGGTTTGCCCAACGTCGGGAAATCTACCCTGTTCAACGCGCTGACCAAAGCCGGTATTGAAGCGGCCAACTTTCCATTCTGCACCATTGAGCCGAACACTGGCGTCGTACCAATGCCTGACCCTCGCCTGGATCAACTGGCTGAAATCGTAAAACCGCAGCGTACACTTCCCACGACCATGGAATTTGTCGATATCGCCGGTCTGGTAAAAGGCGCATCGAAAGGCGAAGGTCTGGGTAACCAGTTCCTGACCAACATCCGTGAAACCGAAGCGATCGGTCACGTTGTTCGCTGCTTTGAAAATGACAACATCATTCACGTTTCCGGCAAAGTTAACCCGGCGGATGATATTGAAGTTATCAACACCGAACTGGCGCTGGCGGATCTCGACACCTGTGAACGTGCGATTCATCGCGTACAGAAGAAAGCCAAAGGTGGCGATAAAGACGCGAAAGCCGAGCTGGCGGTACTGGAAAAATGCCTGCCCCAGCTGGAAAACGCAGGTATGCTGCGTGCGCTGGATTTAAGCGCTGAAGAGAAAGCGGCTGTTCGTTACCTGAGCTTCCTGACGCTAAAACCAACAATGTACATCGCCAACGTCAACGAAGACGGTTTTGAAAACAACCCGTATCTTGACCAGGTGCGTGAAATCGCAGCGAAAGAAGGTTCTGTTGTAGTTCCGGTTTGTGCTGCTGTTGAAGCAGACATTGCCGAACTGGACGACGAAGAGCGTGACGAGTTTATGCAGGAGCTTGGGCTGGAAGAGCCGGGCCTGAACCGTGTGATCCGTGCCGGTTATAAGCTGCTGAACCTGCAAACTTACTTCACCGCTGGGGTGAAAGAAGTGCGTGCATGGACCATTCCGGTTGGTGCAACCGCGCCGCAGGCAGCGGGCAAAATCCATACTGATTTTGAAAAAGGCTTTATCCGTGCACAAACCATCTCGTTTGAAGATTTCATCACTTACAAAGGTGAACAAGGCGCGAAAGAAGCAGGCAAAATGCGTGCAGAAGGCAAAGATTACATCGTTAAAGATGGCGATGTGATGAACTTCCTGTTCAACGTCTAATTCCGCTAATACTACTCTGGCGGTTAATAACGAGCCATTATGTGAGTTGCACGTAATGGCTTTTTTACGCCTGCTACGCGTCTTCTTTCAATTCTGAGTTACCAAAACTCATAATCAGACTCCTGACAATATTAACAATGCAGCTTTTATGTGATAACAATCACAGTGCATTAACCGTTCAAGAGTTTGTCATGAAAAAAACATTTACCTTCAGCCTGTTAGCAATTGTCTTTGCAAGCCTGTTGAGTGCTTGTGTTCCCCACCATCATCACCGCCACAGCGATGGCCCTCGTGGTCCTGCGCCCTCCGGTAAGCCAATGCCACCTTCAAATGGTGGACCAAATCACGGCAGTCATGGTCGCTATTAATTAGTAATTCATAGCGGGAAAGTACATACTCTCCCGCTATCCACGGCGCTTAAACTGCCCTGCATCAATGCCATGTTGCTTCATTTTCCGCCACAGCGTAGTGCGGCCGATTCCAAGTAAAGCCGACATTTCCTGAATGCGACCGCCTGTGACCTGGGCTGCGTTAATAATTGCCTCTTTTTCAACTTCCGCAAATGACAGACTGGTGGAAAGGCGGGTGGCGCTGACATCATCTGTCGCCTGCTCGGTAAACAGATGTTCCGGCAAATCACTGACGCGAATGCGCCCATTATCACTACTCAGAGCAAGATTCTCGATGACGCTGTAAAGTTCAAAATCGTTGCCAGGCCATGCACAGGAAACCAGGCGAGCGAGGGCATCGTCATCAATTTTCAGCCGCGTAGAGAAGCGTTTTTCAAGGCTGCGTAATTTGTTATTCACCAGCGCCGGAATGCTGCCACGCCGCATACGCAGTGGCGGGATGGTAATTTCAAATGCATGCAGCGCGTAATACAGCTGGCGACTAAAACGATTTTGTTCCACCAGCATTGCGAGGTCCGCGGTCGTTGTGGCAATCACTTTGACATCAATGGGTATTAAACGCCGCGCATCCAGTCGCGTGATAACACCCTGCTTGATAACCTGAAGCAAAGCAGACTGTAACTCCACCGCCAGATATTCAATCTTTTCAAGAAACAGCGTGCCGCCGTGCGCCAGTTCCAGCCGACTCAGACGGCCATTTTCATTATCCGTGCGATCGCCACCAATAAATTCTTCCGCCAGCGCCGCATCACCATATAACTCACAATTGACGGCGATATAAGGCCCCGCTGCACGCTCGCTTTCATTATGAATTGCCTGACTTAGCAGTGCCTTGCCCACGCCCTCTTCTCCACAAAGCAGGACAGGAAAGCTACTGCGCGCCGCCTGGCGACCAAAATGAATCAAGCGGCGGGTTTGCGGATCGTCCTGTGGCATATGAGCGAAGGTATGGCTGACTTTTCCTAATTGACTGGTCATTAACTGCCGCATCTGTTCCACAGGATGGAGCAATAAAATAAAGCTGGTTCCCTGCGTTTCTATTATCGGTTTAAGGGTTATCACCGCATCAATAAACTGATGCTGACTTTCAAAGGTTGCTTCTACGTGTTTGAGCGGATGTGCCTGTTTTATTGCTTGTTGCAATACGGCGGGTAACGTTAAGAGTTCAGTGATTGCCCTTCCCTGACTTGCCGTCGCGTCAAGGCGCAAGACTCGCGCCGCCTGGGCGTTGATAAATTGCAAATTACCCTGCTCGTCCCAGCTAATCACGCCATCATCCATACTTTCTAACAGGGCATTAAGTTGATTTAAATGACGGTTAGTTTCAGCGAGCAAACTGTCCGTCAGCAGTAAATTTCCGACCTCGCGTGCGATTGCCAACGTCAACGGCAAATCAGCTGCGGTAGTTTGCTCAACCGGACACGCCAGCGCTATTGTTCCCGTCAATCGGCCCTTGCTGTCAAACAACGGCGTTGCGCAAAAGGCCCAGTTCCAGAGTGCCTGTTTGAAATGTTGATCGGCCATCGTTTTCACGGCCTGACCAGAGATAGCCGCTAACGATAGCGCACAAGTACCAATAATTCCCTCGGCGCAATACGTGCCGTCATTGAATCCCAGTACACTTAGCTGCTGCAAGGTTTGCGGATCGCCATTACGGCTGAGAATGCAGGCGGTTTCATCGAGGATAAGCAACGCACACTCTCGCGGTGCCATATATTCCCAGGCATCTTCCAGCGCAGCCTGCCCGAGCGTCAGCATCGCTTTCTTACGCCGATAAATAGAAGCAAATGTCACGCCCTGGGCCTGGTGTGGTACGTTCCATGTCTCCCGTTTCATCAGCTTATTGCATCTCTCCCAGGAGGTTGCAATTAAGGGAGATATGCCCCGACCATCGTTGTTAAAAGCGCCACTCATATCCCGCATCCCTTATGACAAAAGGTGTTCCGGCTCGCAATTTTAAGTATTAATACACGTAAAAGTTTCAATATGGAACATTCATTAAAGCATATGTTTCACTATGAAACATAATTTGGGCTAATTTTCTTTTCCCTTGCCTGGTGCACAATGGATTCATCGGCAGTCAGTGGTCGCCGTGTCGTTGAACATCATCCATGCCCTACCGTAATTGCTGGAGCAAAATAATGAAAAAATTGATCAATGATGTGCAAGACGTACTGGACGAACAACTGGCAGGACTAGCGAAAGCGCATCCATCGCTGACACTGCATCAGGATCCGGTGTATGTCACCCGAGCTGATGCCCCCGTTGCAGGGAAAGTCGCCCTGCTGTCGGGTGGCGGCAGCGGACACGAGCCGATGCACTGTGGCTATATCGGTCAGGGGATGCTTTCGGGAGCCTGTCCGGGCGAAATTTTCACCTCACCGACGCCCGATAAAATCTTTGAATGCGCCATGCAAATTGATGGCGGCGAAGGTGTACTGTTGATTATCAAAAATTACACCGGCGATATTCTTAACTTCGAAACAGCAACCGAGTTACTGCACGATAGCGGCGTAAAAGTGACCACTGTGGTCATTGATGACGACGTTGCAGTAAAAGACAGTCTTTATACCGCCGGGCGGCGCGGCGTTGCCAACACCGTATTAATTGAAAAACTCGTAGGTGCAGCGGCGGAGCGTGGCGGCTCACTGGACGCCTGTGCGGAACTGGGGCGTAAGTTGAATAATCAAGGCCACTCAATAGGTATCGCTCTCGGTGCCTGTACCGTTCCTGCCGCGGGCAAACCTTCTTTTACCCTGGCGGATAATGAGATGGAGTTTGGCGTCGGCATTCATGGTGAGCCAGGTATTGACCGCCGCCCCTTCTCTTCCCTTGATCAAACCGTCGATGAAATGTTCGACACCCTGCTGGAAAATGGCTCATACCATCGCACTTTGCGTTTCTGGGATTATCAACAAGGCAGCTGGCAGGAAGAACCACAAACCAAACAACCGCTCCAGTCTGGCGATCGGGTGATTGCGCTGGTTAACAATCTTGGCGCAACTCCGCTTTCTGAGCTGTACGGCGTCTATAACCGCCTGACCACACGTTGCCAGCAAGCGGGATTGACTATCGAACGTAATTTAATTGGCGCGTACTGCACCTCACTGGATATGACCGGTTTCTCAATCACCTTACTGAAAGTTGATGACGAAACGCTGGCACTCTGGGACGCCCCGGTCCACACCCCGGCCCTTAACTGGGGTAAATAAGGAGAAAGCAATGTCACTGAGCAGAACTCAAATTGTTAACTGGCTCACTCGTTGTGGCGATATTTTCAGCACCGAGAGCGAGTATCTTACTGGACTGGATCGCGAGATTGGCGACGCTGACCACGGGCTAAATATGAACCGAGGCTTTGGCAAAGTGGTGGAAAAACTCCCTGCTATCGCAGATAAAGATATCGGTTTCATTCTCAAGAATACCGGCATGACGCTACTTTCCAGCGTCGGAGGTGCCAGTGGTCCGCTGTTCGGTACCTTCTTTATCCGCGCCGCACAGACAACCCAGGCACGGCAAAGCCTGACGCTGGAAGAGCTTTATCAGATGTTCCGCGATGGCGCGGACGGCGTAATCAGTCGCGGGAAAGCCGAACCTGGCGATAAAACCATGTGTGATGTGTGGGTGCCGGTGGTGGAATCGTTACATCAGTCCTGCGAGCAAAATCTCTCTGTTCCGGCGGCGCTCGACGCTGCCAGTAGCATCGCCGAATCCGCTGCACAAAGTACGATTACGATGCAAGCCCGCAAAGGCCGCGCCAGTTATCTCGGTGAACGCAGTATTGGTCACCAGGATCCCGGCGCGACCTCGGTGATGTTTATGATGCAAATGTTGGCGTTAGCCGCAAAAGAGTAAGGAATTGGTGATGGTAAACCTGGTCATAGTTTCACATAGCAGCCGACTGGGAGAAGGTGTCGGTGAATTAGCCCGTCAGATGTTAATGAGTGATAATTGTAAAATCGCCATTGCCGCGGGAATTGACGATCCACAAAATCCCATTGGTACCGATGCCATCAAAGTGATGGAGGCCATCGAATCTGTTGCCGATGCCGACCATGTGCTGGTCATGATGGATATGGGTAGCGCATTATTGAGTGCTGAAACTGCGCTGGAATTGCTGGCTCCCGAGATCACCGCAAAAGTACGTTTGTGTGCTGCGCCGTTGGTCGAAGGTACACTGGCAGCAACGGTCAGCGCGGCCTCGGGGGCGGATATCGACAAAGTGATCTTTGACGCCATGCATGCGCTGGAAGCCAAACGTGAACAACTGGGTTTACCGTCCTCCGACACTGAAATCTCTGACACATGTCCTCCGTACGATGAAGAAGCCCGTTCTCTGGCGGTGGTCATAAAAAACCGTAACGGCCTGCATGTACGTCCGGCCTCCCGGCTGGTTTATACCTTATCGACATTTAATGCCGATATGTTGCTGGAGAAAAACGGCAAATGCGTTACACCGGAGAGTATTAACCAGATTGCGTTACTACAAGTTCGCTATAACGATACGCTGCGCCTGATTGCGAAAGGACCAGAAGCTGAAGAGGCACTGATCGCTTTCCGTCAGTTGGCTGAAGATAACTTTGGTGAAACGGAGGAAGTTGCTCCACCTACTCTGCGTCCCGTTCCGCCTGTTTCGGGTAAAGCCTTTTATTATCAACCTGTTTTATGTACGGTACAGGCAAAATCAACCCTGACCGTGGAAGAAGAACAAGAACGATTACGCCAGGCCATTGACTTCACGTTATTAGATCTGATGACGTTAACAGCGAAAGCAGAAACCAGCGGGCTTGACGATATTGCCGCAATCTTTTCTGGTCACCATACACTGTTAGATGATCCGGAACTGCAGGCGGCGGCAAGCGAACTCCTTCAGCATGAACATTGCACGGCGGAATATGCCTGGCAGCAAGTTCTTAAAGAACTTAGCCAGCAATACCAACAGCTGGATGATGAATATCTACAGGCTCGCTATATCGATGTGGACGATCTTCTGCATCGCACCCTGGTCCACCTGACCCAAACGAAAGAAGAACTCCCGCAGTTTAACTCGCCAACTATTCTACTGGCGGAGAACATTTATCCCTCCACAGTACTGCAACTGGATCCAGCGGTTGTAAAAGGTATCTGCCTTAGCGCCGGAAGTCCGCTATCCCACAGTGCCCTAATCGCCCGTGAACTGGGAATTGGCTGGATTTGCCAGCAGGGTGAGAAACTGTATGCGATACAACCAGAAGAAACGCTAACGCTGGACGTTAAAACGCAACGTTTCAACCGTCAGGGTTAAACCACCGTTCGGATGGCATCATTCTGATGTCATCCGGCAATTTACTCTGCACTGATGTTTTTTAACTACCTGTTATATTTTTCACCAAATTATGATGATTTTTCTTCGCTAATCGCGAACCCAACGTCGCTGGCTGACTAATAAACAGATGTTATTTTATCACTCTATTTCGCCGTTATTTATCCCTTTAATTCCCTTTTCTAAAATGTCTGTCAGTTCGCAGAATGTGATTTCGATCATGCAGCTAGTGCGATCCTGAACTAAGGTTTTCTGATACTTGAATACCGTTTTATTCGGTTTCGCCAAAGGAGAATGATTGATGAAATCCCCCGCACCTTCTCGCCCGCAAAAAATGGCGTTAATTCCAGCCTGCATCTTTTTGTGTTTCGCTGCGCTATCGGTGCAGGCAGAAGAAACATCGGTAACACCACAACCGCCTGATATTTTATTAGGGCCGCTGTTTAATGATGTGCAAAACGCCAAACTTTTTCCGGACCAAAAAACCTTTGCCGATGCCGTGCCGAACAGCGATCCGCTGATGATCCTTGCTGATTATCGGATGCAGCAAAACCAGAGCGGATTTGATCTACGCCATTTCGTTAACGTCAATTTCACCCTGCCGAAAGAGGGCGAGAAATATGTTCCGCCAGAGGGGCAATCACTGCGCGAACATATTGACGGACTTTGGCCGGTATTAACGCGTTCTACCGAAAACACCGAAAAATGGGATTCTCTATTACCGCTGCCAAAGCCTTATGTCGTGCCAGGCGGACGTTTTCGCGAGGTATATTACTGGGACAGTTACTTCACCATGTTAGGACTTGCCGAAAGCGGTCACTGGGATAAAGTCGCGGATATGGTGGCCAATTTTGCTCATGAAATAGACACTTACGGTCATATTCCCAACGGCAACCGCAGTTACTATTTAAGCCGCTCGCAACCGCCCTTCTTTGCCCTGATGGTAGAGTTACTGGCGCAGCATGAAGGCGACGCCGCGTTGAAACAATACCTGCCGCAAATGCAAAAAGAATATGCTTACTGGATGGACGGTGTTGAAAACCTGCAAGCCGGACAACAGGAAAAACGCGTTGTAAAACTTCAGGATGGTACCCTTCTCAACCGCTACTGGGACGATCGCGATACGCCACGACCAGAGTCATGGGTGGAAGATATTGCCACTGCCAAAAGCAATCCGAATCGACCTGCTACTGAAATTTACCGCGACCTGCGCTCTGCCGCTGCGTCTGGCTGGGATTTCAGCTCGCGCTGGATGGACAATCCGCAGCAGTTAAACACCTTACGCACCACCAGCATCGTACCGGTCGATCTGAACAGCTTGATGTTCAAAATGGAAAAAATCCTCTCCCGCGCCAGCAAAGCTGCCGGAGATAACGCGATGGCAAACCAGTACGAAACGCTGGCAAATGCCCGTCAAAAAGGGATCGAAAAATACCTGTGGAACGATCAACAAGGCTGGTATGCCGATTACGACCTGAAAAGTCATAAAGTGCGCAATCAGTTAACCGCGGCCGCCCTGTTCCCGCTGTACGTCAATGCGGCAGCGAAAGATCGCGCCAGCAAAATGGCGACGGCGACGAAAAAACATCTGCTGCAACCAGGCGGCCTGAACACCACGTCGGTGAAAAGTGGACAACAATGGGATGCGCCAAACGGCTGGGCACCGTTGCAGTGGGTCGCGACAGAAGGATTACAAAACTACGGGCAAAAAGAGGTGGCGATGGACATTAGCTGGCACTTCCTGACCAATGTTCAGCACACCTATGACCGGGAGAAAAAGCTGGTGGAAAAATATGATGTCAGCACCACCGGAACAGGGGGCGGCGGTGGCGAATATCCATTACAGGATGGCTTTGGCTGGACCAATGGCGTGACGCTGAAAATGCTGGATTTGATCTGCCCGAAAGAGCAACCGTGTGACAATGTTCCGGCGACGCGTCCACTCAGTGAATCAACAACACAGCCGCTAAAACAAAAAGAGGCGGAACCTACGCCTTAACTTTACTGTATATCGAGCAATGCCATTACGTGCATAAAATTGGCATTGCTCTTTCTTCACCACGAAATACCACTCTTTCTACGGTCTATGCTTTTATTTTCTTTTATTAGAGAAGATTTTAATTTTATTTTATCAACTTGTTAATCATTACACCTCTATTTATATTTTCCCCACTCCCCATTCTCCCTGACAATTTTCTTGTGGAACAAAGTGTTATTTAAGAAACAAGCAAATCATTCTGTCTCTTTAGACAAATTTTGACATCAAACATGATCTTTTTCGCTATATGTGTAAGTATATAGCGGTTTTAATTATCAGGATATTACTTATGTCACTAACCAGACGGAGGTTTACACAGATTCTTGCGTCGACATTGTTCCTGCATCATCTGCCGTCCTTTGCACAATCAGTCAAATTCTGGGCCTCACTGACGCTTCCCGAAGCCCAACACATTACACGCATCGTCAGCGCAGGCGCGCCCGCCGATTTACTATTGCTGGCTGTCGCGCCAGAAAAAATGGTCGGTTTTTCCTCTTTTGATTTTGCCCGTCAGGCATTAATTCCATTGCCAGAGCACATTCGCCAGTTCCCCAGGCTGGGACGACTCGCCGGGCGCGCCAGCACACTCTCGCTGGAAGGGCTTATGGCGTTACATCCCGATTTGGTCGTTGATTGCGGCAATACGGATGAAACCTGGATCTCCCAGGCACGGCAGGTTAGCGAACAGACACAAATACCCTGGTTATTGCTTAACGGGAAACTGGAACAATCAGCAGAACAGTTAACAACGCTTGGCAAAACGTTAGGCGAAGAGCACCGCACCGCAGAACAAGCCAATCTCGCCAGCCGCTTCGTTGGTGAAGCTCAGGCATTCGCCACCTCACCCGCCGCTAACCTCAGCTTTTATGCTGCGCGCGGTCCTCGAGGGCTGGAAACGGGCTTACAGGGTTCGTTGCATACCGAGGCGGCGGAATTATTAGGTTTGCATAACGTCGCGCAAATAGCCGATCGCCACGGTCTGACACAGGTTTCCATGGAAAATCTCCTGCGCTGGCAGCCGGATATTATTCTGGTTCAGGAGGCCGTTACTGCAGATTTTATTCGTCGTGATCCTCTCTGGCAGGGCGTGAAAGCGGTTGCGGAACAACGCATCTTATTTTTAAGTGGCCTGCCCTTTGGCTGGCTGGATGCCCCGCCGGGAATCAACCGTCTTCTGGGATTACGCAGACTTCACGCCTGGCTGGATCCCGCCATCAATTGTCAGTTTAAAAGTGACATGCAGCATTATGCCCAACTGTTCTGGCATTGCCCATTAAGTGACGCCGACTATCAAAAATTGGTGGCGAGCTAATGAGAACCGTAAACGGATGTATTTTGCTGCTGGCAGCTATCAGTATCACTTTTGCCGCCGTAAGTGGGGCTTATCATCTCGATATGCAGCAATTGCTGGCGCTCATTCTTCGTCAAGAAAATGTTCCTGTGCAGGAACAAATTGTCTTCTGGCAAATCCGCGTGCCGCGTATTCTTGCTGCGCTGTTTCTGGGCGCGGCGCTGGCAGGGGCCGGAACCACCTATCAGGGAATGTTCCGTAATCCCTTAGTGTCACCGGATATTTTAGGCGTCTCCGCCGGTGCCGGACTTGGTGCCTGCGCGGCAATCCTGTGGGGATTATCCATTGTTTACATCCAGCTGTACGCATTTTGCGGCGGGCTGATGGTGGTCGCGGGCGTCTGGTTGATTACGCGTCGGGTGACCCGCCACGATCCGATCTTAACCCTGGTGCTGGTAGGCATTGCGTTAGGAACGTTGTGCGGAGCGGGGATATCGCTAATAAAAACGCTGGCCGATCCTTACACCCAGTTACCGTCAATTACCTTCTGGTTGCTGGGGGGGCTGTCCACCGTGACCTTACGCGATCTCTGCTATGCTGCACCGATCATTCTCATAGGCTCCTTGCCCCTGTTTTTTCTCCGCTGGCGCATGAATTTACTCACGCTTTCCGACGACGAAGCCCGTTCGCTGGGACTGAACGTGACACGTCTGCGCTTTGGATTGATTGTCTGCGCCACACTCATCACCGCCAGCACGGTAGCAATAGCGGGCATAATTGGTTGGGTCGGCCTGGTCGTTCCGCACATTGCCCGCTTGTTGACCGGTCATAACCATCAGCAGCTGTTGCCCATGGCAATGTGTACTGGCGCGATTCTGCTCCTGCTTACCGATACGCTGGCACGCAGCATTGGAACAACAGAAATCCCACTTGGCATTCTGACCGCTTTTGTTGGTGCACCGTTTTTCCTGTTTTTGTTGTTACGCGGAGGTCGCCAGTGACTTTGCTTGCCGTCCGTCATGCGTCTCTGGGTTACTCCCGCCATCCGGTGCTACGCGACGTGTCCTTCACCCTGTCGCAAGGAACAATTTGTTGTCTGTTAGGAGCCAATGGTTGCGGCAAAACCACACTCATGCGCTCCATTCTTGGCGTTATACCGTTATTAAAAGGCGAGATCTTACTGGATAGCCTCCCTGTGCAGACACTCAGCCATCGCCAGCGCGCGCAGGCTATTGCCTGGGTGCCGCAGGCGCACGACGGCATTTTTGCTTTTAGTGTGCTGGATATGGTGTTGATGGGCCTGGCCCCCACCATAGGCGCTTTTTCCGTTCCCGGTAAGCAAGAACGCCTGAAAGCAACGGAGCAACTGGAAAAGCTGGGCATTTTGCATCTGGCGACACGACGCTGGAATACGCTTAGCGGCGGTGAACGTCAGCTGGCTTTAATCGCCCGTGCACTCGTCCAGCAACCGCGCTTGTTATTACTGGATGAGCCTGCCTCCAGCCTCGATTTCGGTCATCAGATCCAACTTCTGGACACGCTGGCGCAGCTCAAAAATAACGGCATGACAATGTTAATGTCGACTCATCATCCGCTCCATGCAAACGCCATTGCCGACAGCATTATCCAGGTAGAGCCAGATGGACGAGTAACACAAGGCTTACCGACCGAACAGTTAACAACGAAAAAACTGGCTGCCCTGTACCGGGTTTCTGCCGACCAGATTCACCATCACCTCTCTGCAATTAAGCACTAAGGAAAAATCATGCTCATTGACGATATTGATTTTGCAGACCTTTACCTTCAGCAACTCAGGCTGGCCCATCGCACAGAAAAAACGCCGGATCACTGGGATCAACGGGCGGAAAAAATGGCGGAAAATTGCGCCTCACCTACGGACAGCTACCTGCAACAACTGACCTCAAAAATTGACCTGCAAGGCGCGCAAACCTTATTCGATATGGGCTGCGGACCGGGTACCGTATCGCTGGCGCTGGCGCTGGCGGACAAACTCACGACGATTTATGGCGTTGATTACAGTCAGGGGATGCTGAACGTTGCCGCCCGTCGCGCCGCCGCGCTAAAGGCAGACAATGTCCACTGGATCCAGCGCGCCTGGGAAGAGGACTGGAGTGACCTGCCACGCTGCGATATTGCCGTGGCTTCCCGCTCCACTCTGGTGGCTGATATGCGCCAGGCAATGAGCAAGCTGAATAATCAGGCACGGCTTCGCGTCTATACGACTCATCTGGTCAGCACCTCGTTCGTCTCTCCAGCCATTCAGCGGGCGGCTGGTCGGGAAGTGATCGAATTACCCAACTATATCTTTGCGCTCAACATCCTGTATCAGATGGGAATTTATGCTCACGTTGATTTTATCCGCGGACAAAATTGCCAACAGGATAACAGCACCTGGGAACGTTTTGAGCAGAACGTCAGCTGGAGTCTGGGCGCGCTTAACGACGATGAGCGTGAGCGGTTATATCGCTGGTATCAACAACAAGATGCTCGTGCCCTCGCCCCTGCCAGCCGCGACTGGGCGCTCATCTGGTGGGATAGCGTACCGCAGGAGACACTGCGATGATTTTCCTTTCTCAGGCACAAATCGATGCGTTATTGCTGGAAGATATCCAGGGCGGTGACCTGACCACGCGAGCATTAAATATTGGACACCAGCATGGCTATATAGAGTTTTTTCTCCGTCAGGGCGGCTGCATCAGCGGCATTTCTGTCGCGTGTAAGATGTTAACTACGCTGGGATTAACTATTGATGACGCGGTCAGCGACGGTTCACAAGCGAACGCGGGTCAGCGGCTAATCCGTGCGCAAGGTAATGCCGCAGCACTTCATCAGGGATGGAAGGCAGTCCAGAATGTGCTGGAGTGGAGTTGCGGTGTTTCTGATTATCTCGCTCAAATGCTGGCGTTACTTCGTGAACGTTACCCTGATGGCAATATCGCCTGCACCCGAAAAGCAATTCCGGGCACCCGCTTACTGGCCTCGCAGGCAATTCTGGCTGCCGGAGGACTGATTCATCGTGCCGGATGTGCGGAAACCATATTATTGTTTGCCAACCACCGCCATTTTCTTCATGACAATCAGGACTGGTCAGGCGCAATCAATCAGTTACGTCGCCACGCACCCGAGAAGAAAATAGTTGTTGAAGCCGACACGCCGAAAGAGGCAATCGCCGCGTTACGCGCGCAACCAGACGTACTTCAGCTCGACAAATTTAGTCCGCAACAGGCAACTGAAATTGCGCAAATAGCACCGTCGCTGGCTCCCCACTGCACGCTGGCTCTGACCGGCGGAATTAATCTGACAACACTCAAAAATTACCTCGACTGCGGCATTCGCCTTTTTATTACCTCCGCGCCTTATTACGCGACACCGGCTGACATTAAAGTCAGTCTGCAACCCGCAGCCTCTATTTAATTCTTTGTTAAACGGAATTTATTCTATGAGACTCAAAAAACGTTATCTCTGCACAGCATTATCACTTGCCTTTACCCAGCAGGCCGTAGCGGCTCAGGAGAGCGACACGCTGACCGTATGGTCCAGTCCGGTATCATCAACGACGACCACCGTTCTCGATCAACCCACCATGAAGGCCCTGGATAAACAGAATGTCGCTCAGGCATTAAGTGTCGTCCCCGGCGTGGTGCTGCAAAAGTCAGGTAGCCGCAACGAAGAACAGGTCAAAGTTCGTGGCTTTGATAGTCGTCAGGTGCCGGTCTATTTCGACGGTGTGCCCATTTATGTTCCCTATGACGGCAACCTCGATCTGGCGCGGATTCTGACCAACAATTTGGGGGCAGTTGAAGTTTCCAAAGGATATTCGTCGCTGCTTCAGGGGCCTAATCAGATGGGCGGAGCCATTAATATCACCACCCAGAAGCCAACAAAACCTCTGGAAGCAAGTCTGGGATATCGCCAGGGATGGAGCCGTAGCCAGGACAATGCCTACGATATGCATGCTTCATTTGCCGCCAGCAGCGATCTGGGGTATTTGCAAGTCAGCGGTAGCCAGCTAAAGCAGGATTTTCTCGGCCTGCCGCATGGTGTAAATAATGATATTGCAGGCAAACACGGCAAGATGATTAATTCATCGGCTGATGATAAACGCGGCATTGTGAAGCTCGGTTTTACACCACGCGAAAACGATGAATACACATTGACTTACATAAAGCAGGATGGTGAAAAAGATAACCCGCCATACAGTGGAAATAGTGGTCAGAAATCACGCTACTGGCAGTGGCCAGAGTATGACAAAGAAAGTTTTTATTATCAGGGAACGACCCAACTAAACGATCGTTTTACCCTGAAAAGTCGGCTGTATCGCGACACCTTTGAAAATACGCTAATGATGTACAACTCGCTGGCTGATTTGAAAAATAAAAAAGGCAGCTACAGCCATTATTCCGATTACAGCGACGGTGCCGGGTTACAACTGGCAGCCGATGTGCGTGAAAACGATCTGCTGTCGTTTGCCGTTAACTGGAAAGATGACGTACACCGGGAAAAAGGTGCGCCGCACGCCGCTTACGATCGCTATGAAGATCGTACCTGGTCGCTCGCCAGTGAATATCAATGGGCTGCTGCCGATAATGTCGATGTCGTGGCTGGAATCAGCTATGACTGGCGCGATAGCGTAGAAGCGAAAAAACATGAGAAAGATGGCAGTATCACCCATTATGACGACAACAATCAGTCAGCTTTTAACTGGCAGGTGATGGGGAAATACCACTTTGCCAATGAAGACACGCTGGCGCTTTCGTACTATGACCGCACACGCTTTCCGACGCTGAAAGAACGCTATACCACGTCCAAACCTGCGTATAACCAGATAGCGATTGTTAACCCGCAGCTCAAGCCGGAACGCGCGCGCGGGGTGGATTTAACCTGGAATGGTGCCTTCACGCACGACTGGGGATTTGAGGTCAGCGTTTACTATAACCGGGTGAGTGATGCCATCCTCTCGCACAATATCGATGCCGATACCATTCAAAATCAGAACAGCGGCACGGTGGATTACAGCGGTCTGGATGCCGGTATTAAGGGGAAAATCAGCAATATACTGGATGTAGGATTGAGCTACGCCCTGATCCACGCTGATGCCAAACGCAAAGACATCGGCAAGATAACCGATCTGCCAACGCAGACAATGACCGCATGGATGACTCTCAAACCGTGGGAGCCGTTAAGCGTAACGCTGTCGGAAGAGGCGCGTTCCTCCAGCTACAGCAACAGTGACGGTTCACAAAAAGCCGCCGGTTTTGCGGTGACTCACATTCGAGCCGATTACACCTTAGGTCATGGCTTCAGCGTTAATGCGTCGGTCAATAACCTGTTTGATACCAAATATGCCTACAGTGAAGGGTTTATTGAAGAAGGTCGCAATTTCTGGGCAGGTATCGAGTATACGTTCTGATGTGAAAGCGGATAGCGGCATCTGTATCGCTATCCGCCTTATGAAAATCTTATTCTCTTCGCAGGAGGCGGAATACGCCCAGCACCAGGATAGCGCCCACCACCGCCACCAGGAAGCTGTGCAAATTAAAACCGCTGATGGAGCCGCCAATGCCAAACATGGTCGCCAGCCAGCCGCCGACCACCGCACCGACTATCCCAAGAATACAGGTCAGGAAAAATCCACCACCATCACGCCCCGGCATGATTAGCTTGGCGATAATGCCGGCTATCAGGCCAAAAATAATCCAGGCAATAATTCCCATGTTCAGGCCCTCGTTTCGATGAATCGGACGCAAGAAATGCTTACGTCAACGCTCTAAGTATAGGCAAGGGCGGGATCGATGCTGGGCATATGTCGGCTGATTTAAGAACAACATGTAAAAAATATTCGCGCATTTGTATTAAGTTTTGTTAACTGCGACCGATAAACCAAAGACAGTTTGTCAGTCAGGAGTTTTTCCGCGTGAGTCATTACCATGAGCAGTTCCTGAAACAAAATCCGTTAGCCGTCCTGGGCGTGTTACGCGATTTGCACAAAGCCGCAATTCCTTTGCGTATCAGCTGGAATGGCGGGCAGCTGATCAGCAAAATACTGGCAATAACTCCGGATAAACTGGTGCTGGATTTCGGCAGCCAGGCCGAAGACAACATCGCCGTGCTAAAGGCGCAGCACATTACCATTACCGCCGAAACTCAGGGTGCGAAAGTCGAGTTTACTGTTGAACAACTACAGCAGAGTGAATACTTGCAGCTTCCGGCATTTATTACCGTACCGCCTCCCACCTTATGGTTTGTACAACGACGCCGATATTTCCGCATCACCGCCCCACTCCATCCGCCTTATTTTTGCCAGACCAAACTGGCGGATAACAGTACGTTACGTTTCCGCCTGTATGATTTGTCGTTAGGCGGCATGGGCGCATTACTGGAAACAGCAAAGCCTGCCGAATTACACGAAGGCATACGCTTCGCTCAGATTGAAGTCAACATGGGGCAATGGGGTGTTTTTCACTTTGACGCCCAGTTAATCTCCATCAGCGAGCGCAAAGTGATTGATGGCAAAAATGAAACCATCACCACTCCCCGTCTGAGCTTCCGTTTTCTTAACGTCAGCCCGACGGTGGAGCGGCAATTACAGCGGATTATTTTCTCTCTCGAGCGAGAAGCCCGGAAAAAAGCGGACAATGTGCGCGACTGATTTACATCGCGTCCAGTGCCTGCTCAAGTTTGTAGATATAGCGCGGAGCCTGCGGCGCAGGATGATTTCGCGCTACGTGATCGAGGAACTCATCAGCATCCAGATCGTTGATTTTGCTGATCGCCTTTTTCCGATCTGACGAGAAAGTCCGTAGCAGCGCACCTGCCCCGTTAGCGTATGACACCACCAGCGCATATTGCAGTACCTTCGGATCTTTAATGCCTGCCAGCGGGCCGGTTTCCAGAATATTCAGGTAAGCCGCTCCCATTGAAATATTACGCTCCGGATTTTTCAGCTCGCTGGTCGTCGGCTCCCCGCTCCAGCCCATACGACGATATACATCACGTCCGGAGGTTGAAGCTTTTATCTGCATCAAACCAATGGCATTCGATTTACTCACCGCGTTCGGATTACCACCCGATTCGATAGCGATAATCGCCGTGATCAATTGTGGATCGACGCCCCAGGCTGCACCGGCTTTCTGGCTTATTGGCATCCACTGCATCGCACGTTGCACCGGAACTTTCGCGTTCCACGGCGGGTTCGTATAGTCATGCTTTGATGAACAACCCGCTAATAACACAATCAAAAAGGCAAACCATCTCAATTTCACTTCTTCTATCCTTATAGCCTGGAATCGCCGTTGAGGTGACAACGGCACACCTAAGCGGCATGATATACATTTCGTTTCTGTTGTCAGCAAGGAATTGCCATGTCTCTGTTTCACTTAATTGCCCCATCGGGTTACTGCATTAAACAGCACGCCGCGCTGCGTGGTATCCAGCGCCTTACCGACGCGGGGCATCAGGTCAATAACGTCGAGGTTATTGCCCGTCGTTGTGAGCGTTTTGCGGGTACGGAAACGGAGCGTCTGGAAGATCTCAATTCTCTTGCCAGACTGACTACCCCCAACACCATCGTGCTGGCTGTACGCGGCGGTTACGGTGCCAGTCGTTTACTGGCAGATATTGACTGGCAGGCACTGGTGGCTCGCCAACAACATGACCCGTTACTCATTTGCGGACATAGCGATTTTACCGCCATTCAGTGCGGTCTTCTGGCGCAAGGCAATGTCATCACCTTTAGCGGCCCCATGCTGGTAGCAAACTTTGGCGCGGATGAACTAAATGCCTTTACCGAGCACCACTTCTGGCTGGCGTTACGCAATAAAACGTTCACCATTGAATGGCAAGGGGAAGGCCCGACATGTCAGACCGAAGGCACGCTGTGGGGAGGCAATCTTGCGATGCTGATTTCACTGATTGGTACACCGTGGATGCCAAAAATTGAGAACGGTATTCTGGTGCTGGAAGATATTAACGAGCACCCTTTCCGCGTCGAACGCATGCTGTTGCAGCTCTATCATGCTGGAATTTTGCCACGTCAGAAGGCGATTATTCTCGGTAGCTTTAGCGGCAGCACGCCTAATGATTATGACGCAGGTTACAACCTGGAGTCAGTGTACGCGTTTTTGCGTTCCCGCCTGTCGATTCCACTCATTACCGGCCTCGATTTTGGTCATGAACAACGCACGGTTACGCTGCCGTTGGGCGCACATGCCATTCTGAATAACACCCAGGAAGGCACTCAGTTGACGATTAGCGGTCATCCTGTTCTTAAAATGTAAAAAAATCACGCTTCAGGGCTAAGTAAAACGCTGTCTCTGCCGCTAATATGGTAGGGTTTATATAAGAGACAGCGTAATCAGGAGTAACCGACCGTTGGATGCCACAACAATAATTAGCCTTTTCATCTTAGGATCCATCCTTGTCACCAGCAGTATATTACTTAGTTCATTTTCTTCCCGTCTTGGCATTCCTATTCTGGTTATTTTTCTGGCGATCGGCATGTTGGCGGGGGTTGATGGCGTCGGCGGTATCCCGTTTGATAATTACCCCTTCGCCTACATGGTAAGTAACCTGGCGCTGGCGATTATTTTGCTCGACGGCGGGATGCGCACTCAGGCCAGTTCCTTTCGTGTGGCGTTAGGACCGGCACTGTCGCTGGCGACGCTGGGCGTACTTATCACCTCTGGTTTAACCGGCATGATGGCGGCGTGGCTGTTTAATCTTGATTTGATTGAAGGATTATTAATCGGCGCTATCGTCGGCTCCACCGATGCTGCAGCGGTCTTTTCTCTGCTGGGTGGTAAGGGGCTTAACGAACGTGTTGGCTCGACGCTGGAAATTGAATCCGGCAGTAATGATCCAATGGCGGTCTTTCTGACGATTACTCTGATTGCGATGATCCAGCAGCATGAAAGCAGTGTCAGCTGGATGTTCGTGGTCGATATTCTGCAGCAATTTGGCCTCGGGATTGTCATCGGGCTTGGCGGTGGTTATTTACTGCTGCAAATGATTAATCGCATCGCCCTGCCCGCCGGATTATATCCATTGCTGGCATTAAGCGGCGGTATTTTAATTTTTGCTTTAACCACGGCGCTGGAAGGCAGCGGTATTCTGGCTGTTTATCTGTGCGGTTTTCTGCTGGGTAATCGGCCGATTCGCAACCGCTACGGCATCCTGCAAAATTTCGACGGCCTCGCCTGGCTGGCGCAAATCGCCATGTTCCTGGTGCTGGGGCTATTGGTTAACCCAAGCGATCTGCTGCCTATTGCCATTCCGGCGCTCATTTTGTCCGCATGGATGATTTTCTTCGCCCGTCCTCTTTCGGTATTTGCCGGATTGCTACCGTTCCGCGGCTTCAATCTGCGTGAGCGCGTGTTTATCAGCTGGGTGGGATTACGCGGTGCGGTGCCAATCATCCTGGCCGTGTTCCCGATGATGGCGGGGCTGGAGAATGCGCGACTGTTCTTTAATGTCGCCTTCTTTGTGGTCCTGGTTTCACTGCTATTGCAGGGAACATCACTCTCGTGGGCGGCGAAAAAAGCCAAAGTGGTCGTTCCGCCAGTGGGACGTCCGGTGTCACGCGTTGGCCTGGATATTCATCCGGAAAATCCGTGGGAGCAGTTTGTTTATCAATTGAGTGCCGATAAATGGTGCGTGGGCGCGGCACTGCGTGATTTGCATATGCCAAAAGAGACGCGTATTGCGGCACTGTTTCGTGATAACCAGTTGCTTCATCCCACCGGCAGCACCCGACTGCGCGAAGGCGATGTGTTGTGTGTAATTGGTCGGGAACGCGATCTCCCGGCGCTCGGTAAACTGTTCAGCCAGTCGCCGCCGGTCGCGCTGGATCAACGCTTCTTTGGTGACTTCATTCTCGAAGCCAGCGCCAAATATGCTGATGTGGCGATGATATATGGTCTGGAAGACGGGCGAGAATATCGCGATAAGCAGCAAACGCTGGGTGAAATCGTCCAGCAGTTGTTAGGCGCGGCACCGGTTGTCGGTGACCAGGTAGAGTTTGCCGGGATGATCTGGACGGTGGCCGAGAAAGAAGATAATGAAGTGTTGAAGATTGGTGTTCGGGTAGCGGAGGAAGAAGCCGAATCTTAAGTTTAATGTGTTTTGTAACGCTGGATACGACGCTGGTCGCATCCAGCGATAACAAGTTACACCGTCACAACCGGGACGCGTAACGCCAGCGCGCACATCAACTCATAGCCTACCGTTCCGGCAGCGGCGGCGACATCATCAATTTTGATCTCCTTGCCCCACAGCTCAACTGGCGTACCAATACCCGCTTGCGGGCAAGGCGTTAAATCGACCGCCAGCATATCCATCGAGACTGTCCCCACCGTCATGGTGCGAACGCCGTCCACTAAAACAGGGGTACCGGTAGGCGCGTGGCGCGGATAACCGTCGGCGTATCCTGCGGCGACAATGCCGATTCGCTGTTCATCGCGCGCAGTATAGCGACCGCCGTAGCCCACACGCTCGCCCGCTTTTAGCGTCTGGACACCAATAATCTCACTGCTTAGCGTCATCACCGGACGTAATCCGGTATTGGCGATATCACGCCACTGACCGGACGGCGAAGCACCATACAAAATAATGCCAGGCCGAACCCAGTCAAAATGCGCTTCCTGGTGCCACAGAGTCGCCGCCGAATTAGACAACGAACGCCGACACTCCAGCCCTTCCGCCGCCTGCTCAATACGCGCCATCGCGCTGGAAATTCCATCAGGATGTTCCGCTTCGGCAAAATGCGACATCAGGGTCATTTCGCCAACATTCGCCATCGCCCGCAACTGCTGCCAGACGGTAAGCACGCGATCGGGCTGGAAGCCCAACCGATTCATTCCACTGTTCACTTTAAGATAAATATCCAACGGTGCTTTTAGCCGCGCATTTTGCAGTGCTTTGAGCTGCCAGTTGCTGTGTACGCAGGTGGTCAGGCGGTGCTGGTCATAAATCTCCAGATCCTGAGCATGGAAAAATCCTTCCAGCATCAGGATCGGTCCTTTCCAGCCGCGCTCACGTAACGTTATTGCCTCTTCCAGGTTAAGCAATGCAAAGCCATCGGTAGCCCCGAGCGCGCTCCAGATACGCTCAATACCGTGCCCGTAAGCGTTCGCTTTTACCACCGACCAGACGCGCGCGTGCGGCGCGGCCTGGCGGACAATGGACAGATTCTGTTTTAATGCCTGCAGATCGAGGCTGGCCTGTATCGGACGGGTCATCTCGTTTCCTTAGCTGTGTGCGCCATGTAAATGGCCCGGGCGTGATGGCGTAAATCCACGGCTGTAGCGCGCTACGCTTAGATCTTCATACGGGATCGCTGGCGTGCGCCCCGAGAGCAGATCGCTTAACAACTGACCGGAACCGCAAGCCATCGTCCAGCCGAGCGTGCCGTGACCGGTATTCAGCCACAGATTTTTAAAGCGTGTACGCCCGACAACCGGCGTGCCGTCTGGCGTCATCGGGCGCAGGCCAGTCCAGAAAGCCGCCTGATCAACATGACCGCCGCGTGGATAGAGATCGCGAACCACCATCTCCAGCGTTTCACGACGCGGTTGCAACAGCTCGGTGTTAAAACCAACAATTTCCGCCATTCCGCCGACACGAATGCGGTTATCGAAACGGGTAATGGCGATTTTGTAGGTTTCATCAAGAATAGTGGATACCGGCGCACCATCTTCCTGCGCAATTGGAATGGTCAGCGAGTAGCCTTTCAGCGGATACACCGGAATATCAACAATGCCTTTGAGCATCGCCGTCGAGTAAGAACCAAACGCCATCACATACGCATCGGCCTTAATCACTTCATCACCACACTTCACGCCGTAGATTTGCTCGCCGTCGCAAAGCAGTTGGTCAACGGGCGTATTAAAGCGGAATTTAACCCCCGCCTGCTCCGCCATCCGCGCCAGATTCTGGGTAAACAGCTGGCAGTCTCCGGTTTCATCATTGGGCAGTTGCAGGCCGCCCGTCAGTTTGTGCGCCACTTCTGCCAACGCGGGCTCCACTTCCGCCAGGCGGCTGGATTCCAGCAGCTGATACGGTACGCCAGCATCTTCCAGCACGGCGATATCGCGGGTCGCGTTTTCATACTGTTGTTCGGTACGGAACAGTTGCAGCGTCCCACCCTGACGCCCTTCATACTGAATATTGGTTTCGGCGCGCAATGCTTTCAGGCAATCACGGCTGTATTCCGCCAGACGTACCATCCGCCCTTTGTTTTCCATGTAGTGGCTGGTGTCGCAGTTACGTAACATTTGCCACATCCATTTCAACTGGAACTGCGTACCGTCAAGACGAACCGCCAGCGGCGCATGGCGCTGGAACATCCATTTAATCGCTTTTAAAGGCACACCTGGTGCCGCCCACGGTGCAGCATATCCGGGGGAGATTTGCCCGGCATTCGCGGCACTGGTTTCCAGGGCGGCCCCCGGCTCCCGATCAATGACGGTGACCTCATGTCCTGCCTGATTTAAGTACCAGGCGCTGGCAACGCCTACCACACCACTTCCCAGTATGACAACTCGCATAGCCACTCCGATAACGGTAGATACAGTAAAAGAATAATAATCTAATTACATCTTGATAACTCAGTTGAAAATATTATTCAACATACAGCTTTTTTATGGTGAGCTGGCTCACATCTCCCTGACTCTGCGGCAATATGGCGTCTTTAGTATCTCCTGCTGAACGCCCTTTTTATCCAGCATAAAATTCCGTTCAGAAGCGGATTAGTGGCACTCTGATAATAAGAAATCGCAAAGAAAAAAATTCTCCGGCGACGCGGTTTTTAACAGGTGTTCTATGCTTGAAATGAGGTGCTCCACACAGAGAGCGCCGACAACAATGAGGTGCGCGTATGGCGACGATCGATTCTATGAATAAGGACACCACACGTTTGAGCGATGGACCCGACTGGACGTTCGACCTGCTGGATGTTTATCTGGCAGAGATAGACCGGGTGGCGAAACTCTACCGGCTGGATACCTACCCGCACCAGATTGAAGTGATAACCTCAGAACAGATGATGGATGCCTACTCCAGCGTCGGCATGCCAATTAACTATCCGCACTGGTCATTCGGTAAAAAGTTTATCGAGACTGAACGGCTGTATAAGCACGGTCAGCAAGGACTGGCCTATGAAATCGTCATTAACTCTAACCCGTGTATCGCTTACCTGATGGAAGAGAACACCATTACCATGCAAGCGTTGGTGATGGCTCATGCCTGCTATGGGCATAACTCTTTCTTCAAAAACAATTACTTATTCCGTAGCTGGACCGACGCCAGTTCGATTGTCGATTATCTGATTTTTGCCCGTAAATATATTACCGAGTGCGAAGAACGTTATGGCGTTGATGAAGTAGAACGGCTTCTGGACTCGTGCCACGCGCTGATGAACTACGGCGTGGACCGGTATAAACGCCCGCAAAAAATCTCGCTGCAAGAAGAGAAAGCCCGGCAGAAGAGTCGCGAAGAGTATCTGCAAAGTCAGGTCAATATGCTCTGGCGTACCCTGCCAAAGCGCGAGGAAGAGAAAACGGTTGCTGAAGCGCGCCGCTATCCGTCCGAACCACAAGAAAACCTGCTCTATTTTATGGAGAAAAATGCGCCACTGCTGGAATCATGGCAGCGTGAAATCCTGCGTATTGTGCGTAAGGTGAGCCAGTATTTTTATCCGCAAAAACAGACTCAGGTGATGAACGAAGGCTGGGCGACCTTCTGGCACTACACCATCCTTAACCATCTGTATGATGAAGGGAAAGTAACGGAACGTTTTATGCTGGAGTTTTTGCACAGCCACACCAATGTGGTCTTCCAGCCGCCCTATAACAGCCCGTGGTACAGCGGCATCAACCCATATGCCCTCGGGTTCGCCATGTTCCAGGATATTAAACGGATTTGTCAGTCGCCAACGGAAGAAGACAAATACTGGTTCCCGGATATCGCCGGTTCCGACTGGCTGGAAACACTGCATTTCGCGATGCGTGATTTCAAAGATGAGAGTTTTATCAGCCAGTTCCTGTCACCGAAAGTGATGCGTGATTTCCGCTTCTTCACCGTGCTGGATGATGATCGGCATAATTATCTGGAGATTTCCGCTATTCATAATGAAGAAGGTTACCGGGAAATCCGTAACCGGTTATCGTCGCAATATAACTTAAGTAATCTGGAGCCGAATATTCAGATCTGGAACGTGGATTTGCGCGGCGACCGTTCGCTGACGCTGCGTTACATTCCACATAATCGCGCACCGCTGGATCGGGGGCGCAAAGAAGTGCTGAAGCATGTGCATCGCCTGTGGGGATTTGATGTGATGCTGGAACAGCAAAACGAAGACGGCAGCGTCGAGTTGCTGGAACGTTGCCCGCCGAGAATGGGAAATCTGTAAGAACAATGAAAACCCCTCGTTTGAGGGGTTTGCTTTTTAAACGGAAGGGATTATCGCCCCTGAATGGCTAAATCACCCGGCAGATTTTTCTGCATCCGGTGCCAAATCTCGCCACTCTCATGCCCATAGCGACGCACTGTTTCATATACCTGATCGTGTGCGCCTTCACTGCACAACGCCGACAGTTTGTGATAGAAGCCCAGCGCCAGACTGCGCGCTTCCGGATTGGCGAAATAGTGACGACCAATGCGCGTATACAGCCCTTTCATCCCGTTAAGGATCAGACCGTAAATCGGGTTGCCGGAAGCAAACGCCAGGCCGCGGAAAATGTTGTAATCCAGCTCGGCAAAGGCGTCGGCGTGATCGGCCACTTCATTAGCGGTTGCCAGCACTTCCTGCGCTTTATCGGGATGTTGACGAAACGCGGTGCGAATAAAAATAGTTGAAATATTGGTACGCACCGACAGCAAATTATCAATAAGCTGCGGCACACTTTCGTGGTCCAGTCGCGCCAGTGTTTCAAGGATATTTAAACCAGAGGTTTCCCAGAAATTATTCACCTTCGTCGGCTTGCCGTGTTGAATGGTCAACCAGCCATCTCGTGCCAGACGTTGTAACACTTCACGTAACGTAGTACGCGTTACGCCAATTAATTCTGAAAGTTCACGTTCTGCGGGCAAAATAGTCCCGGGAGGGAAGCGGTTATTCCAGATACTTTCAATAATGTACTCTTCCGCGAAACCCGCCGGGCTTTGCGCCTTAATGACCATAGTGAGATTTCCATAACACAGCAAAACAAAGTTGGACTCATCATACCAGAGGGCTAACTACGCTGATAGAAGACAAAAAGAAGAAAAAAGGGATCAAGGCTTCATTTTCTGCATCTCTTTCCCCTTGACTATCAAGACTTGCCTCACTCCTGTCTGACCGTTAAGCTTTGCGTTTAAACATAAAAACATCATTGATTATTTCTAAGGTAAGGGAAACCATCATGGAGATCTCCTGGGGCCGCGCACTATGGCGCAATTTTTTAGGCCAGTCCCCCGACTGGTACAAACTCGCCCTCATCATTTTCTTAATCGTAAATCCGTTAATTTTCCTCATCAGCCCTTTCGTCGCTGGCTGGTTGCTGGTAGCGGAATTTATTTTCACTCTGGCGATGGCCCTGAAATGCTACCCGCTGCTCCCCGGTGGTCTGTTGGCTATCGAAGCGGTATTCATCGGCATGACCAGCGCGGAACATGTTCGTGAAGAGGTGGCGGCAAATCTTGAAGTCTTGCTGTTACTGATGTTTATGGTGGCGGGTATCTATTTTATGAAACAGCTGTTGTTGTTCATATTTACCCGTTTGCTGTTAAGCATTCGCTCCAAAATGCTACTGTCGCTCTCTTTTTGCGTGGCGGCGGCGTTCCTCTCCGCGTTCCTCGATGCCTTAACCGTCGTGGCGGTGGTGATCAGCGTTGCAGTCGCTTTTTATGGTATTTATCATCGCGTAGCCTCTTCCCGTGCCGAAGATACCGACCTGCAAGACGATAGTCATATCGACAAGCATTACAAAGTGGTTCTGGAACAGTTCCGTGGCTTTCTGCGTAGTCTGATGATGCATGCCGGTGTCGGCACCGCATTAGGCGGCGTGATGACCATGGTGGGCGAACCACAGAACCTGATCATCGCTAAAGCGGCTGGCTGGCATTTTGGCGATTTCTTCCTGCGCATGTCGCCGGTGACCGTCCCGGTTCTGATTTGTGGCCTGTTAACCTGCCTGCTGGTAGAGAAGCTGCGTTGGTTTGGCTACGGTGAAACGCTGCCGGAGAAAGTCCGCGAAGTGCTGCAACAGTTTGACGATCAAAGCCGCAACCAGCGTACACGTCAGGACAAAATTCGTCTGATTGTGCAGGCGATTATCGGCGTCTGGCTGGTCACCGCGCTGGCACTACATTTGGCAGAAGTCGGTTTGATTGGTTTGTCGGTCATCATTCTGACCACGTCACTGACGGGTGTCACCGATGAACATGCTATCGGTAAAGCCTTCACCGAATCTCTGCCATTCACCGCACTGTTGACGGTGTTTTTCTCAGTAGTCGCGGTGATTATCGACCAACAACTGTTTTCGCCGATTATTCAGTTTGTGTTGCAGGCATCTGAACATGCTCAGCTGTCGTTGTTCTATATTTTCAACGGTCTGCTGTCATCCATTTCGGATAACGTCTTCGTGGGGACGATTTATATCAACGAAGCGAAAGCGGCTATGGAAAGTGGCGCTATCACGTTGAAGCAATACGAGCTGCTGGCGGTCGCCATTAATACCGGTACCAATCTGCCCTCCGTCGCTACGCCGAACGGTCAGGCTGCGTTCCTGTTCCTGCTGACCTCTGCACTCGCGCCATTGATTCGTCTCTCTTATGGCCGCATGGTGTGGATGGCCCTGCCTTACACCCTCGTACTGACGGTTGCCGGGTTACTCTGCGTCGAGTTTACGCTTGCTCCTGTAACCGAATGGTTTATGCAAATGGGCTGGATAGCAACGCTTTGATAACAACTTACCGGGCATATAAATGCCCGGTTTGCCTTTTCGCCCGATAATTGTCCAATTGCGTCCTATTTTTGCTGCCTCCTGGTGGCGCAGCGAATGAATTGGTTTAAACTGCGCACTCTATGCATATTGCAGGGAAATGATTATGTTGCGATTTTTGAACCAATGTTCACAAGGCCGGGGCGCATGGCTGTTGATGGCGTTTACTGCTCTGGCACTGGAACTGACGGCGCTGTGGTTCCAGCATGTGATGTTACTGAAACCTTGCGTGCTCTGTATTTATGAACGCTGCGCGTTATTCGGCGTTCTGGGTGCTGCGCTGATTGGCGCGATCGCCCCGAAAACTCCGCTGCGTTATGTAGCGATGGTTATCTGGTTGTATAGTGCGTTCCGCGGTGTGCAGTTAACTTACGAGCACACCATGCTTCAGCTCTATCCTTCGCCGTTTGCGACCTGTGATTTTATGGCTCGTTTCCCGGAATGGCTGCCGCTGGATAAATGGGTGCCGCAAGTGTTTGTCGCCTCTGGCGATTGCGCCGAGCGTCAGTGGGAATTTTTAGGTCTGGAAATGCCGCAGTGGCTGCTCGGTATTTTTATCGCTTACCTGATTGTCGCGGTGCTGGTGGTGATTTCCCAGCCGTTTAAAGCGAAAAAACGTGACCTGTTCGGTCGCTAATCCATTCGGCGCTCCTGCGGGAGCGCTTTTTCCTGCCGCTATGTTTATTTGACCCGCAGTAAATCAGAACTTCGCGTTGTATAACATGGTGAAAGCATGGCACGCTTCATCTGCCATTGTTGCTGGATCCCCTGCCCGGCAAAATAGAGTGTTCCTCTGCCCTCTTTAGCATTCAGCGTATCCATTACCGCCATCAATTGCTCACTCCCGGGGCGCGGTGCGTTGTCATCGAATAAATTGAGCTGCGCGACTCCCTGACTGAAGAAATCCCCCAGCATCACGCCCGCTTTTTGGTAGCGATGGCCCGCTTGCCAGATGGCATCCAGAGATCGCGTAGCGGCGTTAATGATATCCCTGCTGTCCTGAGTGGGCGTCAGCAGTTTTACCGATGCGCTATTGCCGTAATAAGGTTCATTGAACGCAAATGGTGACGTCTTAATAAACGTGGAGATAAACCGACAATATTGATGCTCGCTGCGAAGTTTTTCCGCCGCCCGGGCAGCGTAACTACAAATGGCCTGCCGCATCGACGGATAATCCGTGATGCGTTCACCAAACGAGCGGGAACAGATAATTTCCTGCTTCGTCGGTGCAAACTCTTCCAGTTGCAAACAGGGTTCACCGCGCAGTTCACGCACCGTTCTTTCGAGCACGACATTAAAATGTTTACGGATAAACCGGATATCTGAATCTGCCAAATCGAGAACGGTTTTGATCCCCATCGCGTCCAGTTTTTTGCTGATCCGCCGTCCAATCCCCCAGACTTCATCCACGGGGAGAGCAGACATTAATTTACGCTGGCGTTCCAGATTTGATAAATCCACCACCCCGCCCGTCTGCCGCTGCCATTTTTTTGCCGCATGATTGGCAAGCTTAGCCAGCGTTTTGGTCTGGGCGATCCCCACACCAACAGTAAGATGGGTACGTTGTAGCACCGTTGCGCGAATTTCTCTGCCAAAATCAGTCAGATCGCGACAATTATGCACACCTGTCAGATCGCAGAATGCCTCATCAATACTGTAAATCTCGACGCGGGGCGATAGTTCTTCCAGCGTCGACATCACCCGATTACTCATGTCTGCGTAAAGCTCATAATTGCTGCTAAAGCAAACCACGCCACAGCGACGAAACAGATCTTTTTGTTTGAACCAGGGATCGCCCATTTTAACGCCCAGCGCCTTTGCCTCAGCGTTTCGGGCGATAACGCAACCGTCATTATTCGATAGCACAACCACCGGTTTACCCCATAAATCAGGGCGAAACACCGTCTCACAGCTGGCATAAAACGCGTTTACATCACAGAGGGCAAACATCAGCGCATCGCCTTAACGACGTGGATCACCACACCAAAGACATCCAGCGTATCTTCGCTACTGATGGTAATGGGCGAGTACGCACTGTTCATAGGAATAAGCTGTACCGTCGGGCGTAGTTGCAATTTTTTCACCGTAAACTCGCCGTCAACAGCAGCGATGATAATATCACCATGGCTGGCGGTAATAGCGCTATCGACAATCAGTAAATCACCGTCACTAATCCCACCATCAATCATAGAATCACCACTTGCTTTGACGAAATAAGTCGCGCTGGGATGCTGGATCAACAGTTGATTCAGATCGATGCGCTGTTCAACGTAATCTGCGGCCGGTGAAGGAAAGCCACACTGAACAAGATCGCTAAATAGCGGAAAAGTCACAATTTCGCGGAGATCCGCAGGCTTGATAAACAACATAATAATCTGCCTGAAGTTATACTGTTTTTATATACAGTAGTCTGTTCTTGTCAGCAGATCAATACTGATTCAGGCTATCAATATTTGTCGCTGCATAGACTGCTGATTTTTCGTTCTCTTATCCTGTGCTCACGCGGCCTTCTGGCGACAGCGTCCATCCAGCAGAAAGGAAAAATATCACCTGGTTTAAAATAGAATCGAAGCATTCGCCCAGAAAGGCATTCTCATTAAGGTACTGGATGACGGCATCAAGAAACTGTGTTCTATTGCTGCGGGCGTAGTTGAAGGGAAACTGATTCCAGAATTGAAGAACAAGTTAAAATCTGTGCAGAGTTTCTTTACCACCCTGTCTAACACGGTTAAACAAGCGAATAAAGATATCGATGCCGCCAAATTGAAATTAACCACCGAAATAGCCGCCATCGGGGAGATAAAAACGGAAACTGAAACAGCCAGATTCTACGTTGATTATGATGATTTAATGCTTTCTTTACTAAAAGAAGCGGCCCAAAAAATGATTAACACCTGTAATGAGTATCAGAAAAGACACGGTAAGAAGACACTCTTTGAGATACCTGAAGTCTGATAAGCGATTATTCTCTCTATGTACTCAAGGTATAAAATTTATCACATTTAAAAATACAGACGTTTTTTAAAGATTGAGAGTTACCTGTTGATAATAAAGTATCGGGTAACTCTCATTATGACAGAGCGCTTTCAAAAACAGGGCTACGAAATGGCGAGCATCCAGACGTATATTAAGAAAGCCCCCATCAACATCTATTAAATTTATCACTGCGCCCAGTCAGGTTTATTTAAGATATGATCCTGCCAGTCAATCACTTCTGATTCTTTCACTGCGATATGACGCACAGAGATACGTTCACCATGCATTGCCGCTTTCGAACCAGTAAGTAGCGGATGCCACGCAGGTAAACCTTTACCTTCCGCCAGCAAACGATAAGCGCAGGTCATTGGCAGCCATTCGAATGTTGGCAGATTTTCACGGGTTAATTTAATGCAGTCGGGTTCAAACTCGAAACGACGTTCGTAGTTCCGACATTGACAGGTTTTAATATTGAGCTGGCGACAGGCGACGTTAGTGAAGTAGATTTCGTCGGTGTCTTCATCCATCAGTTTATGCAGGCAACACTGACCGCAACCATCACACAACGACTCCCATTCTGCATCGCTCATTTCGTCCAGGGTTTTACTTTGCCAGAAAGGTACATCGCTCATCAGGTGTTCCGCCATTACGTTAAAACGCACCTTATAACCAGTCTGGCACAGCGATGCAAGTTTTGCCGCCGCTTTCAGGCGGCAAAAAGTATTACAAAACGCGAGTTGTCAAAGAATGCCCATCGAAAGTGACTGTCAGCTCATCACCGCTTTGCAACGGGCCGACACCATCAGGCGTGCCTGTCAGCACAACGTCACCGGCCTTGAGGGTAAAAAACTTGCTCATATAAGCGATCAGCGGAACGATTTTATGGATCATGTCCGCAGTCGTACCTTGCTGGCGTTGCTCGCCGTTTACGCTCAGGCCCAGCGTTGTATTTTGCGGGTCGCCGGTAAATTCCGCCGCGGGAATAAACCCGGAAAGCGGACAAGAGTTATCAAACGCTTTGGCCTTTTCCCACGGCTGCCCGGCTTTCTTCATTTTTCCCTGAACATCACGCAATGTCAGATCGAGCGCCACGCCGTAACCGGCAATGGCTTTGCGGACATGCTCTTCCGTAGCCTGACGCAGCGTCGCGCCAATCAACACCGCCAGTTCGACTTCATGATGAACTGAACCGAAATCGGATGGGATCGCCAATGGCTGCCGCAGATCGCACAGTGCCGTTTCTGGTTTAATAAACAGCACTGGCTCTTCGGGTACTGCGCTGCCCATCTCTTTAATATGTTTGGCATAGTTACTGCCAACACAGACTACTTTACTCACCGGATAATCCAGCAGCGCACCTTGCCAGTTGTGATGTTGATACATAACGTTCCCCTCACCTTATCGTGGATATGAAAACCCGCGCCGACAAAGATAATGCCACCGCCGGATATCGGTTATTTGTTAGTGTCGTCTGTTTTCTGCCCCATGACGGAAAGATGTTGCTTCAGCAAATCTTCGGGTGGTGGCGGTAACTGCAAATAGTAACCTTGCTCGGTTAATGCCTGTTTAACCTTTTCAATATCGGCATTGACCAGTTTCTTCCGCCCATCCAGCGGAAGAATCATCGCTAACTGAGGCTGACCAAAACCTTTCATCAGTTCCTCAGGAACACGCGAAAAATCGTCTTTTTTTTCGACATATAAATAGGTCTGGTCACGCTTGCTGCTTCGATAAATCACACAAAACATACTTTTACTCTTTAAGATGCCAGGTTTTGGCATAAGCTAACATCAATGAAACCCGCGCCACAAGCCAGCCAGCTGTAGATTTCTACGGTTTGTTCAGTCCATGCCCCCTTTATAAGTAATCCACCCGGCAAAAATGCCGCGCCAGGATTTAACCGAACACAGGAAAGCCACTGGAATTCTCCCGTGAAGGATTGTTATATTATAACAGTTCATCGTACTCATTCTGAACAGGAGACTACCAATGAAAATTAAGGGCATCAGTAAGGCTGTATTGTTGCTTGCACTGCTAACTTCCACGAGCTTTGCTGCGGGTAAGAATGTCAATGTTGAGTTCAGAAAAGGCCATAGCAGCGCTCAGTACTCCGGCGAAATAAAGGGATACGATTACGATACATATACCTTCTATGCCAAAAAAGGTCAGAAAGTGCATGTGAGTATCTCTAATGAAGGCGCTGATACTTACCTCTTCGGGCCAGGAATCGATGATTCTGTTGATTTATCCAGATATTCCCCAGAACTCGATAGTCACGGACAATACTCACTCCCTGCTTCTGGCAAATATGAGCTGCGAGTGCTGCAAACCCGAAACGACGCCCGTAAAAACAAAACTAAAAAATATAACGTCGATATTCAAATTAAGTAAATGTCAACCGACGGGGACTCTCCCCGTCATAAACGTTAACGCCACACTCCTCTCTGTCGCTCAAGAGGTTAATGACGAATAGCAGACAATGCCGAATAGAACATAATGTAAACAAGACATCACTCACGACACATAAATAACATCTTTGTGGTGGTTTGATTGATTTTTCCACTCCGCTTACCATCCACACCAAAATAACGATCATCACGACATAATTTTTCTTTAACATCGCAAAATACACCGTTAGAGAATGTAAATTCGCTGGGATCGTAGCCTTGTAATGATTGTAAGTTTTCAGCGGCTTTTTCGCCGAGATATTTCCGTGTTAACTCTGGGGAAATGCCATCTGAACTCACACAAATATACGGGTCGCAAACAACGCCACACGCAGGAGATTGAAGCCCGCCAGCGTCATTTCCAGACGCCATTGATGAGAACATCATCCCCACACCTGACAATCCGATATAAAAAATACGCATCATATTCATAGCACATCCTGATAATCCAACCGTACAACACTTATGCTCATTTCATCATCAATCCGTAATCAAAACCGCTGACCTGGACGAGTTACGATGACCTGACAGAAGTATCAGACGTCTTCTGCGGTTTCTATGATAGAGCAATTCTGCGGCGGATATTAAGATAACGGGTATCTGTTCTTTAATGATGCTGCAAAAAATGGAAAGTTAAGAAAGCCTGGCGTGGTGAAAAAATACACTCGCCTCAACACTGGATATTTAAACAGGTCTAAAGATGCTGTCACGATTAGGGTGCGGAAAAAGGAAGCGTAAATAAGAACAATCAAAAGTACGACGGCAATGGGTTGATTGACAAGGGTATTTTTTAAGCTATGAATCAGCGCCATTTATCACAGAATAGACTTTTACTCTGAATAAATGGGAGGGTGACTTGCCTCAATATAATCCAGACTATAACATGCCTTATAGTCTTCGGAACATCATCGCGCGCTGGCGATGATTAATAGCTAATTGAGTAAGGCCAGGATGTCAAACACGCCAATCGAGCTTAAAGGCAGTAGCTTCACTTTATCTGTGGTTCATCTGCATGAGGCAGAACCTAAGGTTATCCATCAGGCGCTGGAAGACAAAATCGCTCAGGCCCCCGCATTTTTAAAACATGCCCCCGTTGTACTCAACGTCAGTGCACTGAAAGACCCGGTAAACTGGTCGGCGATGCATAAGGCGGTTTCGGCAACTGGTTTGCGGGTTATTGGCGTAAGTGGCTGCAAAGATGCGCAACTTAAAGCCGAAATTGAAAAGATGGGGCTGCCTATCCTGACGGAAGGAAAGGAAAAAGCGCCGCGTCCAGCCCCCGCACCGCAGGCTCCAGCGCAAAATACAACGCCAGTCACAAAAACGCGTTTAATTGATACCCCAGTGCGTTCCGGTCAGCGTATTTATGCTCCACAATGTGATCTGATTGTTACAAGCCACGTTAGCGCAGGGGCCGAATTGATTGCCGATGGTAACATTCATGTCTATGGCATGATGCGCGGTCGTGCGCTGGCAGGGGCAAGTGGTGACCGGGAAACGCAAATATTTTGTACGAACCTGATGGCGGAACTGGTGTCCATCGCAGGTGAATACTGGCTGAGTGATCAAATCCCAGCAGAATTTTATGGCAAAGCGGCACGACTGCAGTTAGTCGAAAACGCTTTGACCGTTCAACCGTTAAATTGATCCCTTTTTAACAAGGAATTTCTATGGCACGCATTATTGTTGTTACTTCGGGCAAAGGGGGTGTTGGTAAGACAACCTCCAGCGCGGCCATCGCCACTGGTTTGGCCCAGAAGGGAAAGAAAACTGTCGTGATAGATTTTGATATCGGCCTGCGTAATCTCGACCTGATTATGGGTTGTGAACGCCGGGTCGTTTACGATTTCGTCAACGTCATTCAGGGCGATGCAACGCTAAACCAGGCGTTAATTAAAGATAAACGTACTGAAAATCTCTATATTCTTCCGGCATCGCAAACTCGCGATAAAGATGCCCTCACCCGTGAAGGGGTCGCCAAAGTTCTTGATGATCTGAAAGCGATGGATTTTGAATTTATCGTTTGTGACTCCCCGGCAGGGATTGAAACCGGTGCGTTAATGGCACTCTATTTTGCAGACGAAGCCATTATTACCACCAACCCGGAAGTCTCCTCAGTACGCGACTCTGACCGTATTTTAGGCATTCTGGCGTCGAAATCACGCCGCGCAGAAAATGGCGAAGAGCCGATTAAAGAGCACCTGCTGTTAACGCGCTATAACCCAGGCCGCGTAAGCAGAGGTGACATGCTGAGCATGGAAGATGTGCTGGAGATCCTGCGCATCAAACTCGTCGGCGTGATCCCAGAGGATCAATCAGTATTGCGCGCCTCTAACCAGGGTGAACCGGTCATTCTCGACATTAACGCCGATGCGGGTAAAGCCTACGCAGATACCGTAGAACGTCTGTTGGGAGAAGAACGTCCTTTCCGCTTCATTGAAGAAGAGAAGAAAGGCTTCCTCAAACGCTTGTTCGGAGGATAAGTTATGGCATTACTCGATTTCTTTCTCTCGCGGAAGAAAAACACAGCCAACATTGCAAAAGAACGGTTGCAGATTATTGTTGCTGAACGCCGTCGCAGCGATGCAGAACCGCATTATCTGCCGCAGTTGCGTAAAGATATTCTTGAGGTCATTTGTAAATACGTACAAATTGATCCTGAGATGGTAACCGTACAGCTTGAGCAAAAAGATGGCGATATTTCTATTCTTGAGCTGAACGTGACCTTACCGGAAGCAGAAGAGCTGAAATAAGCCCCCTGTAAAAGCGCATTTATCTTCAAGGCAGAGTCATCTCTGCCTTGAGTTTTTCATCCCTCTCATCCACGTTGTGGTAAAGCGGCGAGTATTCTTGCTGATACTACTCATTGCTATTTCCCCCCCCCTTTACACCTTAAGGCTGTTCCCACGCACAGAACAAAATGTTTACGCCTGGTTGAGTAAATAACCTTATTGTTAGCATGGGTATCCAGGGAGATGATAACCCGCAATTTCATTATTCATTGTTCTCCAATAGGATGAGGTTTCCCGCCGTAACTGGCGGGCTTTTTTTGCCCCAGAATTTTCCCTTTTAGCACCCTGTAAACGAAAACAGCGCCGAAACGCAGTTAATCGTTGATGGTCAGAACGGCCAGTTCACACCGGCCACCGCATTCCACGGGGACTCCACACCGGCACCACGGTTATACCCACCCCGAGATGCCCGCTTAACATACTGCTGAATGAGGCTTTAATACCTGCCTGGTATATTCCACGTCTGCCCGACAAATCATTGACAAAATTACCGTCACTATTCACCTTCACCCGGTTATCATCGACAAATTCTTTGCGCACAGCCGCCTTCAGCCAGGGTTCAATTTCCATACCGTTCCCCAGACGCATGTTGTAGCTCAGCGTTGCGCCCAGTTCACGATATATACTGCGGGTATCGACTGATTTCGATTCCATGCATTGGATAAATGATAGTAGCGTCTAAGTGACCTTAGCTCTGCTGCAACATCAGCCCGCAGGCACCAGACCAGGGGATTCATCCTGAAGAGACAGCGCAAATGTATTGTGTTCACCGCTCATCAAAGACATCATGATGAAATGATGATATCCCGTATAAGAAAGAGGCATTTTTTAAACGCAGTGCGCTGAAGTGTTGTTGGATAAAAAACACTCTTTTCTGATAATACTGTCGTACGCTTATTTTTCGACAATGAGGCCGTCCACAAAATAAAATGACTAATGTAATCGTTGCTAATGAATATCTTCTACTCACATAACAATCACACAATAATATTGATAAATCAGATTATCTTACCTTTACAACATTGTATTAACAGCCAATGACACTTCTTGAATAAAAATATTGTCAATCAATGAGTTATTTCTCATTTGAGATTATTCTCATTCCCGTAAAAAACATAATTCCTATCATCACAGTCACGCTCATTTTGAATTATCTGAATAATAGCGAGCGTTCTTTAGTTAAGCAGATCTTAATTGAAGACGAAATTATTGTGTGTGCAACTTACTTAATACCGGACAACTAAGTTGAAGAAAAAAATACTCGCCTTCGGGCTTATCTCAGCATTGTTCTGCTCCACGCCAGCAATGGCGGATATGAATCGCACCACGAAAGGTGCATTGCTAGGTGCAGGCGTTGGTTTACTTACTGGCAATGGTGTTAATGGCGTACTGAAAGGTGCAGCTGTTGGCGCTGGTGTTGGTGCAGTAACAGAAAAAGGCCGTGACGGTAAAAATGCGCGTAAAGGTGCAAAAGTGGGTGCCGCCGTTGGTGCTGTCACTGGCGTTCTGACCGGCAATGGCCTCGAAGGGGCGATTAAAGGTGCCGTGATTGGCGGTACGGGTGGTGCAATTCTGGGTAAAATGAAATAAGGAATGATGATGAAAAAATTTGCTTTACTGGCGGGTCTGTTTGTTTTCGTACCAATGACCTGGGCGCAGGACTACAATATTAAGAACGGTTTGCCATCAGAAACCTATATTACTTGCGCAGAAGCCAACGAAATGGCAAAAACTGACAGCGCACAGGTTGCAGAAATTGTTGCGGTAATGGGTAATGCCAGCGTTGCCAGCCGTGATTTAAAAATTGAGCAATCTCCGGAACTGAGCGCCAAAGTGGTAGAAAAACTGAATCAGGTTTGCGCTAAAGATCCGCAAATGCTGTTGATCACGGCAATTGATGACACCATGCGTGCTATCGGCAAAAAATAATATTTCATATGTTACCGCGTCGATGAATTCGACGCGGTTTTTTAGCTAACGGGCGGGATCAGAACTTATATTTCAGGCCCACCATCATTGCGGTGTCATTGTAGCCATTATCACCCAGCTGCACGCCCACATTACCCCAGACGCTGGCCGCCGGATTCAGATTGCCATTTACGCCATGTTTCATTTCCCCCAGATTACGAGCCCCGTCTTGTTCGACTTTCACACCGTTCATTGAGACAGCAAAATCTTTACTGTTATGGATCCCGTTCATTTCAACAAAAGGTTCAAAGTCGTCACCGTGCGGACCGCTGTTTTTCTCCTGAGTACGAATAAAGGTGCGGAAACCAAGTCGGCTCTGGATGTTGTAATTTGCGTCATTCTCAATACGTGAGCCATTGGCTTCCGTGTGCGCATTATGATCGACGCCCATCCAGATGGCCTGTGCCGAGGTCGTTCTCAACTGTCCGTTGCTATCACGCCAGGCATTATGCCCGCCAATTTGACATAGCCAAAGTTGGCTTGAACGCTCCTGTTCAGTTACAGGATCGATATAGCGCGTTTCACCCGCACGATCGTTCAGACGCGTAACAAAAAGAGTGTTAGCGGCTGCCAGGTTGGCGACGTAACTGCCAGCGTCGGGTCGCAGGACGGGGGTAGGCGTTTCTGTTGATTCTGAAGTGACATTGGAAAAAAATCACTCTCTACCATTGTATATTTTTGCAATGGGGGCTTTAGTGCCATTTGTTGTAATAGAACTTTTTTATATCAATGTTACCTTGTCGAATAGCAACTGCATAACTTCCATCAGCCACAGTTTCAAGTACCACATAATCTAAATTAATATATGCTTTTTTCCCATTAGCATAAGCACCATAGCTATTAATACCATTAGTTGTTATGGAACCACCATTCATTTTTAAATCAGCACGGCTAATAACTTCGTAACTGTTAGAATCACAAACTTCATCATCTACAGCATCGACACATGTTCGAGACTCTCCAGGACTTGAACATGCAAGAACTCCTACTGCATTTTCCCCATAGGTAACAATGTTCGTTTTATCTGTGGTTTCAAGACTGGTGTTATTTTCCACAGTCCCAGAATCATTAACCTGACTTAAAAATCCCGCTGAATATGCCCCCTCGTCTCGACTGAATTATCACCATTCATAACGATGGTGCCACCAAATTCACTGACTACTGCGCTGGCTGTTATCCCTCCATTTTCTTTGTCAGATACGCTTCCAGAGGTCTTAATATTGCTATCGCTTATATATAATACTTTGTTTTGGCTATCAACAGAAATACCATAAGATCCATCACCACTAGTCATCACACTGGCATTATTTATATATCCAGTTACACCGTCATCCACTTTCACAGCATGGCTTTCGTCTTAAGTGATTAGATACTCTCCATTACTTGTAGAAGTATTATTTTTGATTTCAATCGGTGATTCTTCATCGGTTATATAGGAAATTACACTATAATTATCCAACAATTGTGTTACCCACCGCCAGAGCAATAAGTCCTAAACTGAACCCGGGGAGTTTTTTCAGTTTCATAGATTAACCATCCATTCATTGGATTAACAAATATTCCTGATAAAATAACCTATGAGTTCAGATCACCAAAACGGAGGGCAAAGATAAAAACAAAAGCACAATAAATTTAAATAGATAAACAGCGACAATATTTAAATGATAAATAAGTCAGCATTATCATTTTTAGCTTATTTTCATGACATTGATCACTTTGGGGTAACTATTTTGTTTAACAAATAACTCTTCGACATCAAAATTATCAACAGTTGCCATAGAAATTATTTCACTGATATATAAAACAACTGTGATAACACCAGGGTTGACAACTATTTGCACAATAATTCCTTTCCTTCAATGATCCAGGGGTTCACTGCCAGCAACCCATTCAGCCGCATACTGACAGTGAGAAACTGAAAGATTAGTGCTGATCCCTGTGGCTGACGAGTCTTTCCCTTAATCGATTAACCAGATTGATCGCCAGCCAAACAAGGGCATTAAGCAAATTTATCGTCACAAGCACTTCTCCCAGCCCGGTGCTGGGTTTTGCAATAAGGATGACCAGGAGAGTGATCAACATAAATGCAATGGAAAAGATGATATAGAGAGTGAAATAATCCAGATTATTACTATTGTTCATGCTACTAATGGCAATCCAGTCAAAACTTTCACACAATTATAGCAAACAAAAGAATGAACAATAGTAACAAGAGGCAACGAGCTAATTAGCTGTCTATAATTACACCGCACCATGGCCTTGCTGATCAATTTTCACTCAACCACAATCTTCACCTTCGGTTTAGAAAGGATAATCTTGACCAGGTCGATGTATGTAACAGGTTTATAGAAATAATAACCCTGCTGAAATGTGATATTATTTTGGTTCAGATAGTCAAATTGTTCTTTCGTTTCGACACCTTCAGCGACGATACTGATCGAAAGTTTACGCGCCAGATCCAATACACAATCCAGAATTCGGGTTGATGCTGGGTCTGCGTTGACGCGGCCAACGAAACTATGATCAATTTTGATATAATCAATATGCAAGTCATGCAGATAAGAAAGCCCTGAGTAACCAGTACCGAAATCATCCAGCGCGATGACAAAACCATTTTCATGCAGAATGTTCAACCGCTGAACCAGACTTTCATCAACATTTAATGGCTCACGCTCGGTGACTTCCAGAACAAGGTTTAAATCGCGGCGGGTAAAACTGTCACGGTAATTTAAGCACTCGTCGACAAACGTCGGCGAAATAATATGCGAGGCGCTAAAATTAATCCCAATATGAAAACCTTCCGGCAGTTTACTCGCGATAGCGTTCATCTGTCTGGCAACCTGATTCATCAGGCTTTGCGTAAGCGGAACGATTAATCCGCATTTTTCAGCAAGTGGAATAAATGCCGCGGGTGATATATATCCACCGTGAGGTTGTTTCCAGCGGGCTAACACCTCAACTCCCCGCAATGTCCCTTCCCGACCATTTACCACAGGTTGGTAAAAAGGGACGATCTCCCCATTATTTATAGCCCGTCGCAGGATCTCTTCAGGCGTTGCGCTTTTACTGAAATACCTATCAAGCAGGAAGGCAGCGGCGCAGGCGATTAACAGAATAAATATCAAAATCCCAAAGCCTTTATCGATAAGTCTGTAGAAGCTAAAGAGTGGCGGCAGGTTAAAAATAATAGTGAAATGATATTTTGTTGAGTGAACCTTCTCGGTATAGGGATAATGTCCATTAAGCGTCATTACATCACCCGTAGGTCCAATAATGTCATCCGCCACGCGTAATACATACCTTACCCCTTTCAAGGGTACATTAAGCGCGCCGCGAATATGCTGATCACTTATCGTAACCAAAATGCGCGTATCTGCAAATTGGCTCTGATAGAGCAGGATAGGTAATCTATTAACGGTGTCGATTGCCGGAGCCAACAGTAAATTACTGTCCGGGAAAACAGGAATACGAGATAGCAGGACCCGATTCCCCGGTAAGGATGTGCACCAGACCGTTCCCTGTCTGAGAATGATGATTGTGCGCAGGTGAGGTTTCAGAGCTGCTTCAGTGCCAAGCTGATATTGCTCCTCGAGGTCGCATTCCTTCCCGGCAATGTTAACCGCCGTTTGAGTCGCCTGTGACGCTTCTTCAAGTATATGATTGATATTATTGGCGGCATATCTCGCTCCCGCCAGGTACTCTGCTTTTGCGGAATACCAGAGCTGGATGTTCAAAATAGCGACACCGGTTATGAACAAGCATATCGCAACGAGGATGGGTATGAGTGTATTGCGCATTCGCTTGTCCCGGACAAAGGGTTTAATACATGAAGATGACGTTCATTCGCTCGCGCTGGGGTCTACAGAGAGCATGGTAGAGAGCATCACAAATATCCACGCCGAAGATAAAATTTTCTCCAACTTCATCTAACCTATTAATTATTTAGCACAATGTAGGCAGAATTAAACAAATTAGGCGGGATATCAGGCGTCAAGAATGGAAAACGAGCGCTCTCCATTCCTGTTTGCCCTCTGATATTGCGGATATATTAAGAAAGCATAACGCCTGAAATGCTCACTTTGCATCAGCATAGTGATACAGCTGATGTTTATTCAAAAACCTTACTCAAGTTTTAAGAGAGCACGGATTCCCTGTCATTAATAATGATATCCGTTAGTGTAGTCTTATGCATTTCAATGTACTGCAAGATTTGCAGATAGAGATCAGAAAGAATAACACTGGTCTCATCTTTTAAACGCAAACGTAAAGTCTGAGCAATAATATGACTATCAACATATCCATGTGTCATGAACACCTCCCTCTCGAGGTTTTTAAACAAAGCACATTGAAAAATAAATCTCTCTGGGATTGAATTATTCATGTCAGCCTCGCAGGAATAGTGACCCAATAAAATTATGCTGTGTATAGTCTAAAGCGACAGACAAAAATAAGATGAATGAGTTTTCTATAAACTTATACTTTATAATTAAAAGTTACATATCATCAGCTGTGTATCGCAACACGATTTCCAGTGTTTTTCTAATCACATCAGCTTTGAGAATATCACTTGTTGTTTCCAGGGAGTGTATCAGACTTAAGATAATATTTTTATTATTAACATTATCACCTGAAAGCATTAAATTGGTCACAGCCTGCCCTAACACAGCTGACTCTTCTTCTAACAAATTACCTGAACTACGAAAGTAACTTGATAACGCTTTATCAGATATTGCATTATGAATAGTAGTATCTTCAAGCATGGTAACCTCTCATCTTACTTATGAAATTTTAATGTATTCTGTTTATTTTCTTACCAGTGAACATACTTTTATTGTCAGCGATCGCTGTTCTTCGGTTTGGCCCTCCTGTATCACTGTTGCTAAAATCACGAATTATGCTGTCAATTAAATCTCGTCGGAAAGTATTTTCCTCAGCCGATTTCATTACGAGTAATTGCTTAATAAGAGTCTGCAACGAAAAATTTATCTTCATGCGCAGTATCTGGAGCACCGCCTGGCCAGTAATTTCATATTTAATACTTTCATTATCAGATGTCTTCATAACGACTTCATAGCTAACCTGTTAAATAATCAGGCTGTTGCATTATTCAAAAAGCAACCCAATTAGTGCATTATAATGTTTCTGTTCCTCTTCCCCTGTCGCTTGTTCCAGTCGGCAAAGAAGTTTGGCACAAAGCGACTTTCGACTCAGATTACGTCCATCTTTCAAAATCTCAGTCACAATTTCCCCGAGAGTTTCCTGCTGAGTAGGCAAGTTAGCTTTTGCAAAGTAACGAGTGATTGCTCCTGCAGAATCTGAAGTCACTGAATTTTGATGCATGCTACGCCTCTGTTAAAAATGTTAATCAATGTTAAGTGAGGTAACAATAGCAAACTTGTACGAAATATGTGTACAGAATGATAAATTAATTTTTCGCAATTAGTGCTAATTCATATAAAACAATGCATTACGATAAAACATATTGCATCATTTAAATGACAACCTATACAGGTTTTTTCACCAAACCGTCTTCAACCTTTTCCACTTTTTATCAATGTAAAGAAACGGTTATGTTTTGGTATTAAAAGAAAGACACAAGAAGATATGTCTGTTACCGTCTTACTCTCGCCTCGCCCATTACCCTGGATTGTTAATGCTTACCACCCTTATTTATCGTAGCCATATACGTGACGCCGAACCTGTCAAAAAAATCGAAGAAATGGTTTCGATAGCAAATCGCAGGAACATGCGGTCTGACGTAACAGGGATCTTACTGTTTAATGGTTCTCATTTTTTCCAGCTTCTGGAAGGTCCGGAAGAACAGGTTCAAATGATATATCGGGCCATATGCCAGGATCCACGGCACTATAATATTGTTGAACTGTTGTGCGATTACGCGCCTGCTCGCCGTTTTGGCAAAGCAGGAATGGAATTATTTGATTTACGCCTGCACGAGCGAGATGACGTTTTACAGGCTGTATTCGACAAAGGCACATCAAAATTTCAGCTAACTTATGATGACAGAGCGCTACAATTTTTTCGTACTTTTGTCCTTGCAACTGAACAATCAACCTATTTCGAGATTCCTGCTGAAGACTCCTGGCTTTTTATCGCTGACGGATCTGATAAAGAACTTGATTCTTGTACCCTTTCATCAAATATAAACGACCACTTTGCCTTTCATCCTATTGTCGACCCTTTATCGCGGCGGATAATCGCTTTTGAAGCCATTGTGCAAAAAAATGAAGACAGCCCGTCAGCTATAGCGGTTGGGCAGCGTAAAGAAGGGGAAATCTACACAGCGGATCTCAAAAGTAAGGCGCTTGCATTCGCGATGGCACACGCACTTAAGCTCGGTGATAAAATGATTTCAATCAATCTATTACCTATGACCCTGGTTAACGAGCCTGACGCAGTCTCTTTTTTACTTGATGAAATAAAGGCCAATGCTCTGGTGCCTGAACAAATCATCGTTGAATTTACTGAAAGTGAAGTCATATCTCGGTTTGATGAGTTTGCCGAAGCGGTTAAATCGCTAAAGGCTGCCGGTATCAGTGTAGCAATTGATCATTTTGGCGCAGGTTTTGCTGGTTTGTTACTCCTGTCACGCTTCCAGCCTGACAGAATTAAAATCAGTCAGGAATTGATTACCAATGTTCATAAAAGCGGACCACGGCAGGCAATTATTCAGGCGATCATGAAATGCTGTACATCACTTGAAATTCAAGTCTCTGCTATGGGCGTGGCAACACCAGAAGAGTGGATGTGGCTTGAATCTGCAGGAATTGAGATGTTTCAGGGAGATCTGTTTTCCAAAGCTAAATTGAATGGTATCCCTTCAGTTGCGTGGCCGGAGAAAAAATAATTTTCAGCACATTATTTCGCATGATTTCTGGAAATCATCGTGAAAATGAATACGTTATGTTTTAACATAATCCACATTAAAAATAATATTTCATCCAATTTAGCTGAAATCTTATTTATGCTTTGTACAATTTTAGCGTATATTGTACAAAGTATTATTGGGTCGTGTAGAGGCGACGGAGATTTATGACCGCAAGGAGGAATTGTGGCTTATTACAGCATTGGTGATGTTGCTGAACGTTGCGGGATTAATCCTGTCACTCTCCGGGCCTGGCAACGCCGCTACGGTTTGTTAAAACCACAACGCAGTGAAGGCGGACACCGACTCTTTGATGAAGAAGACATACAACGCATCGAAGAGATCAAGCGTTGGATAAGTAATGGCGTTCCTGTAGGCAAAGTTAAAGCATTACTGGAAACTACCCGCCAGGATACGCAAGATGACTGGAGCCGCCTGCAAGAAGAGATGATGTCAATTCTTCGTATGGCTAATCCAGCCAAACTACGCGCGCGAATTATTTCACTGGGTCGAGAGTACCCAGTAGATCAATTGATTAATCATGTTTACCTTCCTGTTCGCCAGCGTCTCGTGCTTGATCACAACACCTCCCGCATTATGAGCAGTATGTTTGACGGCGCATTAATTGAATACGCAGCGGCCTCACTTTTCGAAATGCGCCGTAAGCCCGGTAAAGAGGCCATTCTGATGGCGTGGAATGTTGAAGAGAGAGCACGATTGTGGCTGGAAGCATGGCGTTTATCATTGTCAGGATGGCACATTTCTGTTCTTGCTGATCCCATTGAATCGCCGCGCCCGGAACTGTTCCCAACGCAAACATTGATTGTCTGGACAGGCATGGCACCAACGAGAAGGCAAAACGAACTTTTACAACACTGGGGTGAGCAAGGTTATAAAGTCATCTTTCATGCCCCCTAAATTCACCTTTATCCCGCCCCTTAGACAGAATGTTATAATCTGAACCCACAACAGCGTTTGTAGCGGAGCTGGTCCGTTGCAAAATGCTCACCGGGAGAATTCAGGTAATCCCCCTTTCACACTTTGTACATATCACAGCCAAAGGACAGACCAGATTGAAGTGGTAAAACCGATCGTGCACACTACGCAGTCTCACACCTAACAAGAGGTTATTATCCTGATGGATCAGGTCGTTGTTTTTCAAAAGATGTTTGAGCAAGTGAGAAAAGAGCAAAACTTCTCCTGGTTTTATTCAGAATTAAAACATCACCGTATTGCACATTACATTTATTATCTGGCTACGGATAACATCAGAATTATTACTCACGATGACACGGTTTTGTTATTAAGAGGAACCAGGAGCCTGTTAAAAGTTAGTACGATCAAGAACCCAACTAAAATAAAAGAGGCCGCATTGCTTCATATTCGCGGAAAATCTACATTTCGGGAATACTGTTCAACACTGGCAGGCGCAGGCGTTTTCCGGTGGGTTACTGATGTTAATCATAACAAACGCAGTTACTACGCCATTGATAATACGCTTTTATATATTGAAGATGTAGAAAATAATAAACCATTAATATAACTAAAGTTGGGAGCTTAAGAAATGCTTCATAATTCAGTAAGGCATTAGCATAATGGAAATAAAAGTGCAGAGACCATCCCTATGGATGATTAATACTGTCTTTTTATTGCCCCCCATAATTAATCACCAGACCAATACGATCAAATTGATATTTGAAATGTGTTCACTTGACTTTTGATACGTTATTTTATAACGGTTAACATATTTATAAAAACAACGGGCGTGTTATACGCCCGTTTCAATATTTAACACATATAGAGATTACATATTCTTGATGATCGCGTCACCAAACTCTGAACATTTCAGCAGTTTAGCGCCCTCCATCAGACGTTCGAAGTCATAGGTTACGGTCTTGGCGTTGATTGCGCCTTCCATACCTTTAACAATCAGGTCAGCCGCTTCAGTCCAACCCATATGGCGCAGCATTAGATTTAGAAAATTATTATATCCAATTGAATTAAAACAATTTTATACTTAACGAACATCTAAACTTGTTTTTTTACCTTCACCATAACTCGCTGATTTTGTATAGTTTACGTAGCGTTTTGATAACCACTTTATGGCAAAATGGAGGTTCGCTTGAAAACTTCTGTTCTTATCCAGAAATTAATGGAAATTGACAAAACTGTACTATTCGATGCGGACGTAGTGACCGGTGAGGAATGGTGGCCAACCCCGATTTCTCGTGTTTATCACAATCCGCCACATACTTATGTAGAATTTTAAACAGGTGAACAATCTCAAAATGAATCTGACGAGCTAAGTGTTTATAGCGAATTACAAATTTGTGCACATCGAATGATGCAAATTAGAGATTTTGTGCAATCTAACGAGGGACTGAAACCTGAAAAAATTGTTTCGGAAATAAACATTCAAATTGAACGTATTAAAAAGTGATGGCTGAAGCAATTCTGAAACACTAATTCATATTCTATGTTATTCATACCAATGTGGATTTAACTCCCACCAACCCACCAACCCACCAACCCACCAACCCACCAACCATGATTGGGCGGCGCAAGAAACTAATATCAATTAAAACAGCAAGTTATCAGTCTAAACAGAACACCAACGGGATGGAGGAGAGACAAAAAATATCCAATGAAACCGTAGCGCGTCAGCATTCAAAAGCGGGGTTTCTTATTTTTACTTCACCAGTAACAAATACACTGTATCATAACTACATAAAAATGATTGTTCTGACTCAGATGAATTTCTTACTCTTGTGGAATGTCACTTAATGTTATTTATAGGTAAACAATGAAATCCGAAACGCTAACCATCCAGCAAATTTTCCAAAATCAACGACAATATCGTGTTCCATTCTATCAACGTGCCTACGTATGGACGCAACGAAACCAATGGTCAGCTTTGTTGGAGGATATCTTCGAAAAAGCACAGAGCCGACTTTCGGGAACAAAACCAACCCCTCATTTCCTCGGCGCGGTGGTGCTGGAACCTCAACTCAAAAACAGCTTGTTAGGTGTAGATACCATACATATTATTGACGGCCAGCAACGTTTAACCACTCTTCAATATATTCTGGCATCCATTCGATTATCATTGCGTGCTACAGGCCTTTCTGAACTGGAAGGGTTAGTATTGACTTGCTTGAAAAATACAAACGAAGCAACGATGAGAAATAAAAAGGTAGAATGCTTCAAACTGTGGCCAACTTTTCGAGATCAAACTCATTTTATTCAAAGTCTTAATGTTGATAATATTGACGATCTCCGTAATGTATTTTCTGATAGCTTCACGCAACATGGTACGTTACGTAAACATTTCAACCACCCGCCGTCACTAGAGGCATTATGGTTTTTTACTGAAGCCTTTATAAAATGGATTAAAATAGAAAACCACTCACCACAAGAAAATGCTGTAGCACTAATTGAGGCTGTCTTGACGGATCTGAAACTGGTAAGCATATTTCTCGAAGCTGAAGATGATGCCCAAATAATTTTTGAAACATTAAATGGGCGAGGAGCGGAACTTCATGCAACGGATCTTATTCGCAACTATATCTTTATGTGCGCTGAGCATGAAAATATTAATGCTATTGAATTATATGAAAATGAGTGGAAGATCTTTGAAGATAAATACTGGTCGGAAAAGCAACGCCGTGGACGTATTAATAAACCACGCATGGAGTGGCTTGTACATGCGACATTGCAATCAGAAAGGCAGCGTGAAATTGATCTGTCTCGCCTTTACAATGAGTATCGTGATTATGTAAGTAAGGACTTGCCTTCACAACGAGCAGATCTGCAAGTAAAGCGCCTCAAACAATATGCATCACAATATAAAGAATTGGTTGGTGGTTTTGGCACAACCCCCATCTCACACTTTGGACATCGCATCGCAGCCTATGATGTGACGACACTCTATCCGCTTGCTTTGTTCATTTCGATAGCTAACATCGCCGATGATGAGAAAGCAGCCATGTATAATGATCTTGTCTCCTACGTAGTACGAAGATCCGTATGTGGCCTGACGCCAAAGAATTACAACAATGTATTTATGAATGTATTGCGACACTTGTCTAAAACGGAAATTTCCAGTGTTGAGTTACGTAATATCCTCAATAGCTTAAATGGCGAAGCCTCACGTTGGCCTGGGGACTCAGAATTTCTCAACGCTTGCATCAATGCTCCACTTTATCCTGGCAGGCTCGACGCACCGAAAATGCGCTCAATGTTAACGGAACTTGAAAGAGAACTTTGTCGCCAAGTGAAGACAGAAAAGCCTGATGTTCCAAATCTTTCTAATCTCGATATCGATCATCTTATGCCTCAAAGTTGGTATTCCTGTTGGCCTCTCGAAAATGGTCATATGGTGACAAATTCAGATGCTACGGTAATGAACCAAATTGTTCTGTCTGGAACCGATCTTACCCCTGAACAGCTACTGGTAAGGAAACGGCAACAAGCGATAGCTACGTTGGGAAATCTAACTTTGCTTAACCTTAGCGTAAACCGTTCCGTTCAGAATGCTGTATTTCTGAAAAAACGTGATGCTCTCATCGTCCACACCAATCTACGACTGAACATACCACTTATACTTAAGGATAAATGGGATGAGAGTGAAATACAGGAGCGAGGTAAAAAGTTGGGGGAAATTGCATTGAAAGTATGGCCAAAATACGATTAATGCAATTAATAAAATGATTATAGCGGCCTTACATTAGTAAGGCCGCAACTCACTATTAAATCCTTTAATTTGCATCAAGAACAGCACTGTCAGCCCTAGGCTCTCGGACTTTGTACCGCTTATCTTGTCTTCAAAAATCAGCTCGCATCCTGCACAGTTCAACGCATTACGTTGTAGATCGATTTTCTGGTCATTTGTTGATACGCAAACATAGCCAATAAGCATGGTAGCTCCCTCTGACAAAAGCAGGAATGATGCCATTTTCTCGTTATTTCTGCATTTTCATAAACGTTGGTTTGGGAGAATTATCTCTGGCTGGCACTGCATCGGGTGTCATTGGTCTGAATGGGTATGTAACGATTCCGTTAATTATTTCAGGTTCCCGGAGAACACTGATTATTCAGTGGGGGCAGGCGAGATTTGGTGGGTCTGGTGGTGAAGATGCCGGATATCTTAATGATTTTCCTTTTGCCTTTCCGTCAGCATGTTATGGAATGATAGTTAGTCATGTGGGGCATACACCTTCAGGCGCAGGAATCCTGTCGGCTTCTGCAATTACATCAAATCAGTTCCGCGGTTTTTCAAGCATAGCGACTGCTGCAAATGCTGTATTAGGTCGTTATATCGCTATAGGGGGTTAATATGTTTTATAGTCCATCATTAAACATTTTTGTGAATCCTGCGCTTAAGGATGATTACATTAATGCAAATTCATGGCCAGATGATGCTCTGGCTGTCAGTGATGATGTTTATAATGAATTTGCAATCAATACGCCCCCATATGACAAAATTCGTGTTGCAGGAAAAAATGGATTACCCACATGGGCACTAATACCTCCACCATCGCATGAAGAACTTATTCAACAGGCAGAATCAGAAAGGCAATTATTGCTTAATCAGGCCAACGAATACATGAACAGTAAACAATGGCCCGGTAAAGCCGCTATTGGTCGTCTGAAAGACGAGGAACTGGCACTATATAATTTGTGGCTGGATTACCTGGACGCACTGGAACTGGTGGATACCTCCAGTGCTCCAGATATTGAATGGCCTACACCTCCGGTAACTCAGGCCAGCTAATCTCAGGAGCCGTCGAAGTGTCGACGGCTTTTACTTCTTTTTTGTAGTCCATCCAGGCGGATAGTTTTTCTTTATCTGTACTGCTGATATCACCAAGCATTAATTCCACTCGCCAGTCAGCTGTGACATTATCGGCATGAGCAAGTAACTGCATTCGCTGATTTTCAGCACGTGCGACATAATCAATCGCCGGAGATTTCAGTACCGGTAAACCATTTTCATCTGACGTGATTAATTTACCCCCTTCCTGCTGTCCGGCAATTAATTCATTGTATAAGTCTGTACTTATCTCAACAATGTCAGCAGGCATGTCGCTGTTTATACCATCAAAGAAAAAACCATTAGTCGATTTTGAGAAATAAATCATAGATATACCTATACACCGATTGCTACCCAAAAACAGGACCTTTCATATTTGACAATTTCTCCCTGAGATATACCGCCAACAATTATATAGAACTGTGATTTGGTGATATCAGAACAGTTCGCAATGCCCATTGCAGATATACCCGCCACCGACGTTGTATGTGGTACAGCCAACAGCGCAAGTGAACGACTTGGGAATGTTACCGGGTAAGTCACCGTATAGTTTGATGCTCCACTGACTATACCCCACTGAATAATCAGACCTGAAGGGAGTTTTTGAAAACCCGTTGATGAAAGTGAACTGGCAAACGCCGCCATATCCGGAATTTGGTTTTGCTCGTTACCCACATTTCGTTTTGCCGCTTCTCTCAAACCAAGGTTTTGAAGAGCCGTTTTCACCGTGCCGTCCGATTTGATATCGCCAAACGGATTTTTGCGACTTAACAGCAGCGCACGAAGCGCGGTAAGCAGCTGGTCATGCCGCCCCTTCTCCAGGCTGGCACCGGATGCCTCCACCACGCTGCAGAGCTCTTCCTGCAACATGTCAAAGTAGTCATCATCCAGATCGGTGGCAGGCGTGCCGGTCTGGGGGTTACCACGGGTAAAACCGTTCTTACCCGCGCCGAACTTATCCTTCTGCGCGGTTTTCGTGTCTATACGATGCATGGATTACTCCGGATATTTAAAAATTACGTAGGTATGCGACGGGCAGAGTTTGTTAAGCACACATTCGACAACTGTGTCGCCCCAGATACGCAGTGCGGAATCACAGGGATCGCCACATGTCATCCAGGTGGTGTTGGTGGCGGCTGGCATGTTGACCTGCCAGTAATACCGCCATTCAGGCGCGTTCACAGCGTCAGTACAGGCCGATGAGCAGGTGAACGTGCTTTTGTCGTATCGCGTGATAGTGGCATCTGGTCTGCCCAGGGCAGCAAGCTGTGCAAGATAAAAATCCTCGTTGATGCCGCCCGCCAGGTTAACCTTCGCATCCAGCCGTTGCTGACGCTGGCGAAGGGTCTGTGTCCCTGCGGGAATACATTCATCCGGCAGACCGCACAGACGCTCCCAGCGGTTTATCAGTTCAGTGGTGGTGCGCGGATCCAGCTCCCGCATCAGGGCATCCGCACGCTGATGAACGCGGGATAATGACGGTGCCGCACCGGCAATCGCCGGATCGCTGGCTGACCACGCCGGACCGGGGGGCAACAGTGCCGACAACAGACGGATGTAATCATCGTTTGTCACGTCCATGAAATCGTCCCCAGTACCGCCAGTTCATTTTTTGCAATGGAGATATTGTCTGCCGGTGCAAGCAACTGATGGCTGTATTCCCCGTTCGCACCGGAAATCGCCTCACTGATACGCGATACCTTCAGTTCTCCCTGCGGATAACCATCACGCAGCAGGAACGAACGCAACTCCGCGGTGATGGCAGCCCGTATTTCCGGTGTGTCCGGCGTCACACGGATATGAAAATCCACCGTATGTGCCACCGGCCTGAACACATACAAATCAGAGCCTGCCACCGGGGCCAGTGGCCCGATATGTTGTCTTGCTGCCGTTTCCGTTGATTCTTCCGGAATGGGATTAATCAGGTCACTGCTGGCAATCATCACACCGACAGTCCCCGTTCCCATCCAGTGACGGTATGTCCATGCGCGGGTAATGCCGGGCACTTCTTTAGCCCAGACGACATAGTCCCTGTCAGCCCCGCCCTGCGGCGTCCAGTAATACCGCTCAATGACGCGGGCTCGCCACGTTTCCAGCTCTTCAGTATCAAATCCACCTGTCAGGGTATCTGCCACGCCGGAAGACGGCAGACCATTAACCGGCGTGACCAGGATTAATGACGTACCGTCGTCAGCGTTACCGACCGCGCCTGCACTTGAGCAGGCGATCGGCACGCGCAGGACACCACCGGAGCTGGTTGCATCGGCAGTTGCCGTGTACTGAACCAGGTCATCGCGCTGAATAACACTCCCGGCGGTCACCTTCAGGCCATCGCTGACACCTTCCCAGCGCATATACCCGCTGGCAGCAGTGGCCCCCTTGCGCGGACACCGTTTCATCGCAGCATGTCGCGCCAGCCAGGACTCATCGCACAGGTCAGGCAGCATGTTCATCGCCAGATAATCGATGTACCCGTAAACCGTATGCAGCGCCGCCGCATACACCTTTGCCCGCACGTCTTCATCCATGCGCCGGAGCGTGTCGCTGACGTCCAGCCTGGCGAATAAATCGTTACGGAGCATACTGATATTTTCTGCCAGCGTCGGGCGCTGAAATTCACTGTCCGCCATGCGTTATCGCACTCCACAGATCATCAAAAGAAATCATTACCGGTCCGTCACGACGCCAGAGAGTGATACTGTTACCCAGTTCATTAATCCCAGTGCGGCGGATATCCAGATCAATACGGGACACCACGCCGTCATCAATCATCCATTGCAGGCATTCGCGGATATACCCCCTTACCGTCTGCACCAGCTGATTGGTCAGTTTGCTGCGCTGAAGCAGCCACAGTCGGGAGCCGTAACGGTCATTCTGTACCGCAGGCCAGGTATCCCCCCACCATCCCATCGGGACGTCGGCGTTGTCATCAGGCTCCGCCCGCCGCCAGGTAAACAGGGAAATCACCACGGCGCGGGTCAGCGGATCCAGCGGTGCGCTGGCGCAGGTGCGTTTACCGTTCACCGTCAGCCACAGTTCCATCATGCCTCCATCGCTTTATCAGGTTTGTCGGTGTTACTGCCCTGACCGTTCTCTCTGTGACGATGCCCGTTATAGGCAAGCCGCATCGCTGACATGGTAGTGCCGCTGGAGTCGCACAGGTCTTTCACCTGTCCTGTCACTTCCAGGTCCATTTCAAAACGTGCTTTAGGTGAATTGCGAAACGTGATCGTTTTACCTGCACCGTCCACCACGATCCCCTCCCGGGTCAGCGTCACGGACTGCCCCTGATCGTCATAGACAGCCACCTCACCCGTCTGCAGCCCTTTCAGGCGGTAGCGCCGGTCCGACACCGTAACAACCACCGCATGAGAACGGTCGCCATCCGGAAACAACACCACCGCTTCCGCACCGCTGTTTGCCCTTGCGGTAAAACCGTAGGGTTCAAGATGCTCAACCCCGGCTTTGGGTTCACCGGCAATCAGGGACACATCCACGGTCTGACATTTCGTGGCGGCACTGATGCTTTTCACCACGGCCCGCCCAATCAGGCCGAGGAGTTGTCGCTGCATGGCTTCAATCGTCCTCATCAGAACGGGTCCTCCTGTACTCTGGCTTTTTTCTTTTTCCGCGCGCCGGGGGCTTCGGGTTCAGGCAGATAAGCATCAGACGGGCCGACACGGATTTCCGTCAGGGTGCCGTTCTGGTCCTGAGTAAACGTGACTTCCGAAACAAGCAGTTCGGTATTATCGAAACCACAGACCGGATCGAAGACAATCACCCGCTGGTTGGGCTGCCACAGCGTACCGTTACCCTGTCGCCAGCCCTGCACCACATAGGTGGTTTCATCCGTCCGCGCCGCCCGTTGTCGGGCTTCAAAGTCAGCACGGGCAATACAGCCTGCCCCCGTAGCCTGCCCTGTCTGCCTGATATACATCGGACGGTAACGGGCAATAAATGCGTCCTCTGTGCGGGCCCGCAGCGCGGTGGTGGTAGCCTCACCGAAATCATCGTCGTTTCCGGCACGCTGCCCCGCCACCTGGTAAACTGAAAACCGCTCCCGGATACTCTTCTCCGTATCGCAGGAAAGGATGTTTTCCCCGAGTACCAGCGCGGTATGTGCCCGCGTTGAGCCAATACCGCCAATCACCAGCCTGCCGTGCGGGTCGTCGTAAGCCAGTGCCTGCTGCTGACCGAGTATTTTGTTGATCACCTCAATCACCGTTTCGCCGTGATCAGGCTGGACATCAGGAATAACACCCGACGGCGCACCGCTGTTCACCACCTCAATGCCGAAAGGCGCAGCAAGCGCCTGCGCAATCTGAACCAGCGATCGTCCGTTAAACTGTGTCGGTTCGGCTGCACAGTCAATCAGGTCAGCGGTCAGACTACGCCAGGCAATACCGGTGCTGACCGAACGGGCATCGTAACGAACGGGGGTCGCTTCCACCCAGCCAGTGATCACCAGCTCATCACCAATCAGCACTTCCACTTTTGAACCGTTTTTAATACGCGGCTGAAGCGTGGTGATACCCTCATCTCCCGGCCACTGGCGGGTGATCTCCACACTGAAATCCCGCGCCAGCCGTTCAATACCGGCACCGATGCGCACCGATGTCCAGCCATTCCACTCCCGGCCATTTACCCGTAGCGTGACGTTATCGTTCATTGCACTGGCACCTTCAGAGGGATCACCGGCACAAAGCCGGGATGCGTAATGGCATTACGCCGGATAATGTCCGCGTCACGCGCCGCGTTATCAAACCAGGTCGCCGCCAGCACCAGCGCGGGTAAAACCTCATCCGGCGTGCGCTGAATGATCCGTGCAGACTGTTCAAGGCGCGTGTTGATATCCGCATTCAGATCTGCTTTCACCCGGCGCAGCGCCAGAAACAGCGCATCACTGGTTGTACGGGACAACTCCTTATCAATTGCCGTATTCAGTGTGTCGCGAATGTCAGTCAGTTCTTCCCACGTCGGCAGGTCAACCGTGCTTTTCACCGCCGGTGCATTGTTCAGTGCCGGATGCGTGACGGAAGGCCAGCCAGTGCTCTGCGCGGGTGTTGTTGCCTGCCCCACTGCGGCATTCTGCATCACCGCGGAAGTTGTTGGCGCAGGCAATCGGGTAACGGCATACGCCGCTTCGCTGATTGCAGTCGTACGAAGGGTGCTGGCAACCACGTTACGCTGCTGCGTCGCCGTGGCGGTGGTTTTACTGTCCGTTTTCCAGACGCCGCGCGGTTGCAGATCGCTGCCAAGGCTGACACCAGAAAGCGTTTTGATCATGGTGACCAGGTCGCTGGCGTTACCGTAAAGGCGTTTCCCGGTACGCCACATTTTCTGCACCTGCTCAACGAAATTTTTGCCTGACGATGGTGGCGGCAGAAGTACCGAGATATCCCCCTGCAACAGCCTGGCCGCATCCGATACGGCAGAATCCACCACTTTCATCGCATCAGAAACATACCCAAGCATTGTGCTGACATTACCAACGACGTCGTTCTGCACAAAATCCGCCACGCCATCGATACTGAAACCGCTGAAGCTGTCACTGATGCAGTCATCCAGTGCAGAACAGGATGACATCAGCGTCTGCGCCGTCGCCGCACCTGATATGGGGTAAGAGAGCTCTCCTGCTTCGACAAACTTTAGGTCAAAGCGGACAATACGCCCTTCACTTTTCGATGTGCTGACCCGAACTTCCCCGTCAACACAGACTTTCAGCTCACCGTATGTCGGATGGACAAGCGTGCCGGGACCGGGTTTATTCAGCGCGTCAATCAGGCGATCGCGCTGGTCAAAGCAGTCATCTCCCACCACATAAGCCGTGATGGACGGGCGGAAAGTGATTTTCCCCAGGTCTTCGGTATAGGGTTTGTCGCGGTTCGGGTATTCGTGCGTTTCCACACGACGACCGGTTCCCGCACTTTCTTCTTCAACCTTAAACGGCACACCGCGAAATGACGCGTCCTGAAGTCTGTCTTTCCACGTCATATAAACTCCGTACATAAAAAATCCCACCGGAGTGGGACTCATTAACAGATTAATTTTTCATTACCTGCCAAAGCGCGTATAGCCAACATCATGGCTGACATCAAAACCGCTGGATCGCGTTTCCATAACCCGCATACCCGGAGGCGAATTCACAAAAGAGACCTTGATCTCACCATCAACTTTTGGCGCAGAAGCTTTGTTAATCATGAAGGGATTCGGGCCTGTGGCATCGGAGGCGTTGTTTGACTGAGCCAGATCTACCGCCGGATAAGGTGTGTATCCCCGCGCCGGTATTCCCGTCCCATAAGCATCATAAGCACCCGCGCCCCACTGCGCAGAGTTAATGGCATCGACCGTGTCACCGGAACTGTCGGTAAACCACTCAATAATTGGCTTCAGCTTGTCCCACATATCCTGAAACCACTTAACAACCGGCCCCCAGTTATTGATCACCATACCCAGCGGCGACCAGGCAAAAACTTTCTTAAGGAGTTCCCAGCCAGCCTCAAAATAAGGACCAATGGTTTCCCAGAGTTTCTTAAAATAAGGTCCGACAACATCCCAGTTAGTGATAATTAATCCCGCAGCCAGGGCTATCGCCGTCGCAATCATGCCAATCGGCGTCATCGACATAATCCTGCTGACAATACTGATGGCACCGCCAACGCCCATCAATCCCAGTTTCAGAATCGCAAGACCGGCAGCAAGCCCGACGACGCCGCGAATAACCCGGGGATTTTCATCCGCAAACTTCGTGAATTTTTCCCCCAACTCCCCCAGCCACTGCGTGATGTTTTTAGCGTCATCAGAAAATGCGCCACCAATAGCCGCAAGGCCGTTAGTTGCGGTCCCCGTCATTGCCTCCCACAGGTTGGACAGCGTACCAAGCTGTGCCTGAACACGTTTATTCAGGCTGGCCTGTTTATTCATCTTTTGCTGGATCTGATCGTAACCATCCTTTCCTTTATCGATCAGCGCATTGACCACCTGAAGGGTTTCGGCATCATCACCAAATATTGCCTTAAGTACACCTGTTCGCTTAACGTCGGTCAGTTTTCGCAGCTTTGTCAGTTGCTTAAACATGTTATCAAGACCGCCAAAACTTCCTTTGCTGTCAGTAAAATCGAGCTGTACCCCGAGTTTCTGGCGGGCCATGACTTTATTGACGTCCCTGATTTTCTTAACGCTTAATCCAGACTGAATAACTTTTCGCAGGGCATTACCTGCCGACTCCCCGTTCATCCCCATCTGATCCATCATGACGCTGATGGGGGCAAGGCTCTGGGCAGCCTGAAGACCGTCCTTATTCACCATCTTCAGAATAGAACTGGTTTTAGTGAAAAAGGACAACATGTTGGTATCGTCAACGCCCAGATAAAACGCCTTCTGAATTGTGTCGAACAGCCCCATCATGTCTTCTGATGCCGTTCCGGTAGCATCCTGCATCTTTGCGGCAAACTCAGCAGCCGCTTCCGGTGTTTTTTTCAGTTGTACCGCAAGATAAGCCGTCGCTTTACCCACACCGCCAAGAATGTTTTCTGCCGGGATCCCCTGACGCACCAGCATCTGCATCATATTCTGAAAATCAGCCGTTGTGCCGGGTAGCTGGTTACCCAGGCCAATAGCCAGTTTATTGATGTCCTGAAAGCTCTTTCCGACCTCACCGTTCGCATCCATCATGGCAACTTTCAGCCCGGTGGCGGCGTTTTCCTGATCGGCATAAGATTTCAGGGAAAGCGTCAGACCCGCTGCCAGCCCGCCACCAAGCGCCAGCCCACCCTGTGACGCTTCTTCCGCCTGACGTTTAAATCCCCGGATTTTCTTTTGCATTTTCGACAGTGCGGGAGAAAGCCTGTCGACACCGGTGATCAACGCCTTAAGCTCAAATTCAGCCATGTGTGCGTTTCTCCTGCTCTATCCTGTTTGCCTGACTGACCAGTAAGGGAATTTCACTGATCGGCATATTCAGCAATTCGAAGGGATTAATGCGCCAGTAGCTGGCGCAGTCAAAGAAGCGATCAGTGAGGTATTCAGCCGTCAGGCCTGGAGGAAAAAACCGGCCACAAGCCACGCCGCCGCATTCAGATCTGCGGGAGACATCTGGTCGACAGAGCTTTGCGGCACTTTCGCCAGCCGCACAATGTATTTCGACACCACATGCGCCAGAAGTCTGACGGACTCATCCTGATTCATCTGGTAGGGATACCCCAGCTCGCGGACATCCTTCCCGGTGGGCTCATCAAACTCCAGTACGGAGAGTGTCTCGCCATGAGCAGTAATCGATTTCTTTAACTCAAGCTCTTTCATTACTGGTAATCCCCTTCTTCACCGTGGAACTCAATATCGACCGTGCCTTCTTCGGCATTATGGTTCGCTTCGCCGTGCAGCCAGGCAGACGACAGTACATAGACCTGACCGTTCGCCAGCTCGGCAGTGATGGTCATCTCATCAGACGAGGTGATTTTGCTCACCGGAAAATTCTTCGGCACCTTGAAGGTCCCTTTAACATAAGGCGCACGGTGAGTTTCCTTGCGGTCCACTGAACCATCCAGGCCGATGATGTCATCATTGACCGTCCTGTTCATGGGCACCTCAATGCCGCCGGTCAGCGATAGCTGCTGACCGTCAATTTTGAAATAACAGGTTCCCCCGATACGGGCCATTATGCAGACTCCTCTGAATACTGAAGACGGAACTGATTAACCACGGCAAAGACACGCAACTGGTTAACATAGTCAGGCGGGAACAGCGTATTCAGGCGGTTCGGATCGCTGGCATCACGCTCCACAACCAGGTACTGCTTAAAAAGTTCGTAGTTTTCCACGATCCCCGCACGCTCAAGCTGACGGTAGGTTGCCAGCAGTTCCCCTTTGATCACCGCCGGGGTGACAATCGCCTGACCGGGACCAAAGCGGGTACCGTCGCTGGCAAGCTTGTGACGCCCGTACTTACTGGTAATGACGGATTTCAGTTTGCGCAGTACATACGCACTGGTATGCAGCGTCTCGCTGTCGAGGTAGCTGTTATCCGCAACCCCGTAAGCGTTTTTCCTGTACGTGGTGACATCACGCTGAATGCGCAGCACCCCGCTTTCGACATACGCCGTTGCCACGCCATGAGACAGCAGGGTCTGCTGCTCGGTCATCGTGAACCGTTTCCCCTTCGGCGCAGGCAGCATACCCACCAGCTCACCGGTCTGCGTGGGACGTGCAGGATCGTTGCGAATAAACACCGCTGCGCGGGCGGTACGGCTTGCCGCCAGCTCGTCGGCAGGCGTCTGGGTGTCTTTTTCGTACCCCGCCAGGGTAATGTGCTGCTGGTTAAACTGGTCACCTGCGGTCACCAGTTCTGACAGCGTGCCGATCTTTGCCGTATACACATGACCATACAGCTGACGCGCATAGCTCCAGCGACCGCTGGTATCGTTCATCTCGGTCACCAGCGTGTTAACGGAGCCCGTGTCGTTGAACGGCAGGCCGATATAATCAAACGGCTCATCCGCCATTGCAGCCACCGCGCCGGTGAGAACCGGAGCGCCCGTTCCGGCGGTCCCCGTCGCCACGGCAATCTGTACGCCCGCTGGCAGCACTTCGCCCCCACCAAAGCCGTAGTAATTGAGGCTGACAGGAATTTCATTCCCGCAAAGCCCCTTATGACGCGCGGTCAGTGTGACCACGCCAGCCGAAGATGAGGCCGTAAACGGCAGGGCCGGAACGGCATTGATGGCATCCTGGATACTGCTGGCAATCGTCGCGACGTTATCGCCGTTGGTCACCGATGCCTGCACGCGGGTACGTCCCACATAAACATTCACCGTGCCGGTTTCGGTTGCCGCCCCGGTCACCGTCAGCGTAACCGTTGCCGCCGCGCCTGTGGCTTCCGGAACGGCAATCACATACAGCTCGCCAAACGGGTCAGTCTGGCGATAAGCCTCGACCATACGCGCCAGCTGACTTCCCGCACCACAAATCTGGCGTGCATAGTCTGCCGACGGCATCAGCACCAGACTGTTGGCAACAATCTCTGTACCGTTATTGGCGTGACCAATCAGCAACGATGCCCCGCTGTCCTGTGCAGTATTCGCCGCCTGGTTATCCATTTCCGCATAAAACAGCGGAACCAGCGTATTCGACGGAATGGTGTTAAAGCTTATCGTCATCGGTGTTCACCTTTTTATTCACGCGCCGGATATCACCCGCGGCTTCACGGCGCAGCCAGTAGTTGTTCTCATCAACATTTCGCCCCTCGGCGGGCAAAAGGTCGCCGCGGGCAGGGTCAGGAACTGACCGCCCTTTAACAGGTTTCACAAACATGAAGATTCTCAGGAAGGAAGGGTTATTTCGGTGTGATATTCGATATCGCCGTCAGGCCCGTTACCGGGATCGAGATAATCAACATCAATCGCCAGCGTTCGCAGTTCATCCAGACTGTTCAGATCATCCTGCTGGCGGGTATCGTCTTCGGTCAGCTCGCTGATGACCGAAAAATCGAACTGATAAATCAGCTCATGACGATTCAGATCCAGCAGCGTGCCGCCGTCATAGGTAATCGGGTTACCGCACGCCTCCGGGTTCCAGCCCAGCAGGGCCTTAAAGAGCATCTGCCGGACATCGTCCACCACATCATACGAGGCAAACTGACCGCGCTCATCACGCCCGTTACTCAGTATGACAACCACGGAGAAACCCTCTTTCAGCTCCTGCCAGTAGTCGGTCTGGCTTTTGTTTTCTCCCGGAGAATCATCACCCGGTACAACATATGCCGCCGGGAGTTTCAGCTTTCCGACCTCCGGCAGATTTTTGAACTGGGCCGCGCCTGCAACCCGGTTTTCAAAATACGGACAGCGGGCACGCAGTGCAGCAATAACAGGCGTCAGTTTCATCTGTGTCGTCGCTCCGGCTTCAGTGATTTACGCAATTCCCGCGCCAGAAAATAGCGTGTCCAGCTGCGGTTCTTTTCAAGCGTTTCCACCATGAAGTTATTACGTGGAGCCAGTCGCCAGCCGCTGCCACCGGATGCACCACGATGATGGCTGCGACGACGCTTTGCCCCTCGCCTCACACCATAGAACAAAAAAGCCGGATAAAAATCACCGCTGATACGGCGGTTTCCCTCTCCATTACGCTGGTTAGGGGCTATACGTGCCATAAAACCAGGGCGATGTTTACTGGCTCTGGGTACCATGTAACCAATCGAACGAGCCAGGCGTCCGGTCTGATAACCGGGGTTTTCACCCGGTGCCGACCGCGCACGGCGCATCACCAGCCGACGGGCATCACGCATATGACGCTGACCAATCGTGACAAACGCCCGCCGGACACGGGCGCGGTTAAAGCGCATCTCCGCGGGCTGCTGAAAATCAACGTGCAAAAAGGAAGTCGTCATTGTTGCCTCCGTGACTCTGCCTACATTCGCCCAGCTCCGTACACTCCAGCAGCAGAAAGCGCCGCGCCCCGTTCAGATCGCGCTGACGTTTCACCCGGTACACACTGTCACCGCAGACCACCTCATAATCAGCGGTGATCCCCCGGCGATAACGAATGGTGATGTAATGGGTGATGGCGTCCCCTGTCTGCGCGGTTTCCTGCCAGGTGGTGGCACTGGTCTGGATAACCTTCGCCCATGTCCGGAACGTAACCGGGTATTGAGGCTCCACGCCAAAGTTATCCGCGGGCATATCCACCCGCAGGCGGATCAGGACGCGTTTATTCAGTTCACCGGGGTCCGGCAGAATGTAGGTTGCGCTGGTCTGCGCCTGACGAATTTTCATTGCGGAAAGTACCTGTACGGGCCGACAAGCCAGCCAAAACTCTGCGGCATGTCGAGTTTCTCCACTTCCGTAACCGACGAGCGGTTTTCGTAAAAATGGCTGATAAGCATCAGCATCCCCAGACGAATATCATCCGGCAGGTGCAGCCCGTCCGGATCGCTGTCCGGAATGGTTTCATCCGGTGCATAGAGCTTCCGGTTCAGATACGTTTCCGTCCGCTTTTGTGCCGCACAGGCCAGCAGTTGCAGATGGCGGTCATCAGCATCGAAATCCTCATCCAGCCGGAGTTGGGCTTTAATCTCTTCCATTGTCAGAAGCATACTCAGCCCTCTTTACTGGTCGTGGCTTTTTTCTCTTTTGCCGCTTTACTGCTTTTTGCACTGGTTCCGCGCTCTGCTAACCCGGCCTGAAGTGCAATCTCCTGCACCCGGGCAGGAAGCGCCCCGTCGTCATACTCACCGGCCCGAATGACCTCAACACGCATACCGTCCGGTGACCATTTCAGATCTTGTTTCAGGATCATGATTCTTCACCCGCCAGAACAGGGGGCGCGGTTCCGCGCCCCTGAGTGATTACGCCGCTGCAATCTTCAGCAGTTTGATGGCCTGCGAATCGACCAGCATCCCGCCGGTGCGCTTGGTGGTATAAAAACCGACAAACGGTTTATTGGTGTACGGGTCACGCAGAATGCGGGTGCCGATACGGTCAACGATGGTGTAACCCCGTTTGAAGTTACCAAATGCAATGGCTTTCGCATCAGCGGCGATATCCGGCATCTGTTCGTTTTCAGCGATACCGTAACCCGCCAGAGAGGACGGCTGCCCCAGTTCCAGCCCCGGACGCCACAGATAGTTACCCTCGGTGTCTTTCAGCAGACGGATGGCAAACAGGCTGTTGTTGTTCATCATGAACTTCGCGCCGGTGCGGTGTGCCTTACGCAGCGTGTAAATCAGTTTGATAATGGCGTCTGCGGTCACCGCAGTCGCGTCGCCGGATACAATATGCTGAAGTTTGCCGAACGCCCGGACCTTATCGGTTTCATCCGTGGATTCATACGCCAGGAACCCTTTCGGCTTCTTGGTACCATCGCCGGTGGTAAAGGCAATTTCTTCCTGTTCGGCAAATTCGGTTGCCAGCTCGCTGTTGATCCATGCTTCCACGTTGAAAAAGGCATCATCCAGCATTTTCTGGGTGGCCTGCGGGTTACCGTAGATTTCCCCCATGAAAGGTTCAATCAGGCCCAGTTTTGAGGTGGCAGTCTGGGAGCGCGCGTCAGTCTCGCCAACCCATCCGGAAGCCGTGCCGCCCAGATTCACCAGTTTTTTGTAGTCGGAACCACCAACGGTGATCACCGTGGCTTCCTGGCGCATCACCACTTCATCTTTCAGCAGGGTCAGAATGTTGCGATCCAGCGCTTCCGGCACGGCATAGCCGCCGTCTTCATCGGTGCCCACCTGTAATGCCTTGCGCTCCAGATCGCGCAGACCATCTTCACGGCCTTTACGCAGGAAGCCCACAAACGCTTCTTTATGCTCGGTGGTCAGTTTATTTTGCGCACCACCTGCCGGACGTTTCAGCTCAAGCAGCTCTTTTTCAAGATCGCTTTTGAGGTTTTCCAGCTCGCTGAGTTTTCCGTTCAGGGTTTCCACCTGCCCGGCAAGCTTGCCTTTTTCCTGCTCAATCGCATCCACGCGCTTGTCGTTCTTTGCTTTGAAGTCGTCAAACTTCTGCTGCAGCTCCTGCGCGACCTGTTCGACATCTTTAATATCAACCGCCATCGTATTTCTCCTGATTAGAAGTTCAGATTTTTCAGTGCATTCAGTGCAGAGCCCACATCCTCAGCGTCGCGCAGGGACAGTGCGCCATAGCCCCCGGCCATGAATGCTTTGGCCTGGGTACGGGAGAGTCCGACATCACGCAGGACTCTTTCGATTTTTTTCTGTTCGGGGATTTCCCCGCGGGCCAGTGCGTTCTTGACGTCGCTGATCCGCGCCTCGTCGTTAGACGGGAACGTCACCAGGCTGACTTCCCAGAGGTCGATTTCTTTCAGCAGAAAGGCTTCTTTGCTCCGGTCGTATTCCCAGTCTTTCAGGACGTACCCAATAGAAAGGCCGGTTAACGAACCGGCCTTCATGTGTGCATGTGCGCGTTTTGCGAGGGGATCATCATCAATAAGCAACCGTCCCCTGACGTAAAGCCCGACATCGTCTTCCTTCATTTCGGTGTAAACACCGATGGGTTCATCCATGCGGTGCTGCCAGAGCAGCGCAGGTAACGCTTTTCTGTCACTCCACGCCCGCAGGGAAGCAGCAAATGCCCCGGACATCACCACATCATCGTGGCTGTCCTTTACACCAAAGACGGAGCCATACCCTTCAAACTCACCGGAGTCACTGACAGATTTCAGACTCAGCGGTACATCAAGACGTTGTTTCGTCTGCATTGGCGTTATCCTTCTGCTTACCGGCTTTACTGCCATCGGAGGGTTTCGTGGTCATGTTCATCGGTGTGAGATAGACATCCCCACCGGGACGCGGATTCATATCTTCCAGGTCGCGGCAGTCATTGGGAGAGTAAATTCCCCAGTTAATCCCGGTGGCGTAGGCTTCAAAACGGGACTTCATATCCCCGCGCAGTAACGCCCCGGCGTTAAATTTGGCGTAATAAACGCCCTGCTTACTTTTTCGTACCAGTCCGGTGTTGATCCGCTGTTCGATGCGGGTCAGATACGGCACCAGTGAATAGTTGATAAATCCCAGCCCCAGCTCTTCGATATTGTTGAAGGTGGCGCGATCGGTGTTCTGCACCATGTGCAACGGCACCCGGAACAGACGACAGATTTCTTCAAGCTGAAACTTGCGGGTTTCCAGGAACTGGCTGTCCTCGGCGTTCAGCGCCATCGACTTCCAGTCCAGCCCCATCTCAAGGATCATCGGGCGGTGAGCATTGCCAAGCCCGGTGTGACGCTCCTCAAAATCTTTCTTCAGGCGCTCATAAGCCTGATCTGACAGCGTCTGCTCTGTACGCAACACACCCGACGTCACCGCGCCATTGCTGAACAGTCTGGCCCCGTGCTCTTCGGTCGCTGCCGCCAGCGATATTGCCTCGCGGGCATAGGCGATGGGATTCAGCCCCACCAGTCCGTCCAGCGTCAGCGTGCGCACATGCCAGATATCCTCCTGGCTCAGTACATCCGTGGAGCCATCCGGGAATGTGACCTGATAGACCGGCTCCCAGCTACTGTTAAGCTTCGGTACCACACAGCCGGGATCGACGGGCAGCAGTTCAGCCACTTCGCCAAATGCTTTCACTTTGTAGGCGTAAAAGTTTCCCCGCAGGCACAGACAGGTGACCACCAGCTCCCAGAACTCCTGCGGCGTCATATAGCCATTGGGATGCGTGGAGATCAGCTTATGCAGACGTTCGCCAGTGGCTCTCTGCTTCAGGCTGCCGTTCAGGTGATACAGGTTGCAGGGCAACATCCCGACCGACTCCGCCAGCACCCTGACACAGGAAAAAACCGCCGTCAGTCGCATGGCCCGCTGGCTGCTGATCTGCTTTCCGGTATAGGTGTCGTAGGACAACCCGATAGCATCCGCCAGCTCTGCTGGCGTGGTCACCGGTGCGTCACTTTTTTGTTGAAATAATCCCGAAAAGAACACTATTTACCTCCGCCGACAGACGACTGTGTACGGTCGAGATATCGCGCCACCAGCCACGACCAGAACAGGCACAACGCCCCGGCAACAACAAACCCCGCCGGGGGATAAATCAGCCAGGCACCATACGCCAGCAAAAGCGCCCCCAGCACGCCCACCAGAGGCGCGAGAATCAGCATGATCATAATTACCTCAGTTAAAGCGAGCGGATCCCATAGGACTCAATGTGGTCAGACAGCGTGTCTTCTTTCTCGTACAGCATGGCTCTGCCAACCGCCATAATCAGCGCAACTGCACCATCGATTTTGTTTTCCGCCTGCTCTTTGACGGGCTTCACCACATCATCGTTACCCGGAATGGTTTTGCCGACCACGTTGCCGATACACCAGGTCATGATGGGATTGCCATCATGATGAAAGCGCCCCGATTCAATTGCCGCTTCCAGCTCTTTCATCGGGTCGGACATGTTGGTGTAGTTCTGAATGATAGTGATGGGGTTCAGGTCTTCATCAGCAAGGTCATGTGACAACCCGGTCGCCCCGAAGGGGTCGATGGGTGACTCACTGACCGGGCTGATTTTGTTCGCCGCTTTGGCCTCCTCGAGGATGTAGCGATAATCCACCTCCGCACCATCGGTAACGGTCAGAACGCCCATTTCCACCCATTTCTGAAAGCGTTCGGCTGTCCGTCGATCTTCATTTTTCTCGACGCTGTACACCGTGTCATACGGTACCCAGAAACGCGGGGCCACACTGTAGTAATGCGTTTTACCGTCAATCTCGCGGGTATAAAGTCGCGCCATGCTGTTCATATCCAGCTTACGCGCCAGGTCAAAGGCCAGAATGCACGGCTGCCCCTCGAACTGCTCAAGGGTCAGTGATTTATCCTCGCAGCTCTGCCAGCTCACCAGGTTGAAATACGCCGAACGCGCCGACACCCAGATATTGAGGTGTTTTGTTTTAAAGACGTTTGCCAGACGGGCGTTATTTTTCGCACGCTGCTGCTGACTTAACAAAAATTCGCGATAAACCGACACGCCAATATTCGGGTTAGCTTTTTCCAGCACCTGCGGGTCAGTCCAGTCATCGCCTTCGTCAACGGTATAGATGATCCCGAACAGTTCATCGTTGGGTACCGACCCGTTGAGCATCTCGATAACTTCCCGTCGCTTGTCGTAGCACGGCCCCTCAATGTTGTACCCGGCAGTAGTAATGGCCCACATCAGTGGCTGACGTCGCGCCCCCATCCCGGTAAGCATCGTGGTGTAAAGCGCATCGGTGGCGTGCTCGTGATATTCATCCACCACCGCACAGTGGGGTGATGAACCATCACCGGGGTTACCGATCAGCGGTTCAAACCGCGCGCCATCCTCCGGACGATTCATGTTTGAGGCGTTAACCTCAATCCCGAACGCTTCCGTCAGCATGGGTGTGCGTTTACACATCAGTCTTGCCGGACGAAAGACTTCCCATGCCTGTTTCTCCGTCGTGGCACCGGAATACACTTCCGCGCCGAACTCGTTATCACAGGCAAAACAATACAGGGCGACACCGGCAGAGATTGCTGATTTGCCGTTCTTACGGGGGATTTCGGTATACACCTCCCGGAAGCGGCGCAGCCGGGAGCCTTTATTGACCCAGCCAAACGCGCAGCAGATCACAAAGAGCTGCCACGGCTCCAGCGTGATGGGCATCCTCTTGAATGCCCACTCACCCTTGGTGTGCGGCAACAGCTGAATAAATTTGGCGGCCCGTTCAGCCAGGTCCTTGTCGAAGCGGTAACGAAACGACTTACTTTTTTCCGCCATCAGGTCATCAAGATGGCGCTGGCAGGCCTGAATCACAAACTGGCAGGCCACAATCTTTCCGCGCACGACATCCCGGGCATACTGATTGGCAGCATTTACGTTGGGGTAAGATTTCCGGCTCATGATTCGATGATTTTCAGAAACGGGTTAGTGGCTTTCTTCTGCCCCGCCAGGCCAATCAGACGCTGGCGGCTGCTGGGGTCGAGTCCGAGCATTGCCCCCGTGCTGCTCATCTCGGACTCCTGTTCTTTTTTGGCTGTCAGCTCCGGATTTTTGACCCTGCCGCCCATTGCGCCGGTGATGGTGTTGCCCTGTATGGCAATATTTTTCACAGCACGTCGCCAGAACTCATAGGCCACGCACCACCGCTCAAGCACCGCGAGGTCAGTCACGCACAGCAGGCCCTGACCGCAGAGTTCTTTGGTTGTCAGTTGCCACATGATCGTGGCGAGAGGGAGATCTTCTTCAGCGAACCACTCCGGTGGCTCAACACCTTTGATGGGCGTAAAAACAGGTTCATCTTTGTTCAGGGCTCGCTTGCCGGGATTTCCGGCCAGCGCCTTGCGCGCCGTTGGCTTGGGGCGACGCCCGGAACGCCCCGCCGTTCCAGCCATATGCGGCACTCCTGGTTAAATTTCATTTTTCGCGGGTATAAAAAAACGATGGGGCGGGCAGTCCGGAAGACGTCAGGCCGCAGGGATTTGACCCGCCCCTCCCCTCAGGCAGTTGAGAATCATTATCACTTCAACCGTTCACGGGCCGTCTTCGCCTTATGACACGGCCAGCACAGACTCTGCAGATTACAGTCGGCATCAGTGCCGCCATGCGATTTAGGGATGATGTGGTCAACGGTCTTCGCCTCACGCACCACACCAGCACGCAGACATAACTGACACAGGCCTTTGTCACGCTTCAGGACACGCGCGCGGATACTGTCCCACTTCGAACCGTAGCCGCGCTGATGACGGGATTGTCCAGGTTTGTATTGCTTCCAGCCTTCGCTTTTGTGGCTTTCGCAGTAGCCTGAAGGGTCCGTGGTTGTAGAGCGGCAGCCGCGAACACGGCAGGCTTTTGGGGTTCGTGGGGGCATATGTACTCCAATGAAGAAACCAGCGAAATAGCTGCCTTCATTCGTAGTAAACCTTTTTCATCAACGCAGTAATGGATTCTTTGAAGAGTCGCAATCAATACAACTCACTAATGGAGAGACTTGTCTCACGCATGAGACAAATTTCCCGTTTGAATTAATGGACACTATAGAGGGACAGAATGCCTTCCTCACTCGAATCACATCAATTAAGGAAGTTCAACATGTTTCATTCCACAAGTCATCAGGCTGTAATTATGGCAGCATCAGTTTGTGCCACAGACCTTTTCCGCTTCACTTTGAGCCTGATTCATTTCTACCTGACCGGCTCGCTTCTATCTTTTTAATCCCCGCTTTATCCAAATTGCATTGCCAGAATGCCGACAACAGACTGACATTCAAATCCTGACTACCTCCAATAGTCTGACCGTACACCTATATAGTTTTAATTTTCATCAATCCATTTAACTATCGTTTAATTGTTGTCACATAGGATTCTGCCGTTTTTAACAATGCAGGATAATAAGATGAAAAAAATGT
>OGCQ01000154.1_pt1 | contig 135501 bp, 121 predicted proteins | sample 1570161 | NCBI WGS metagenome assembly OGCQ01 (sample SAMEA4384402, study PRJEB24528) | human gut metagenome | reverse complement strand
TAATATTAGCTAAACTTATGAATATAGCAAACAATAAAATATATAATTTCTATTTGAATAAAGTTGAGAAAGAGTCATGTTAATGATAGCGAGAAATTACAATTCGTAGTTTGTTTGAAATATAGTAATTTGTTTAAGGAGGAAACTATGAAAAACAAAAATATAGTTATAGGATTAATAATAGGAATAACAATGGCAATAATTTGGAGTATTGTTTTTGTAAATGTATTAAATAGTATGGCAGGAATAGGTATAGGAATATGTTTAGGTATATCTTTTGGGCTATCTTTTAGTTTGATTTTTTCAAAAAAAGATAAAGATAAATAATAATACAAATTACAATAAGTTGCACAAGTATATAGTAAGTTATCACTATGATGAATATATAAAGTGAAAGGTTAAATAGGTGGTAAAAATGAGCAGAAATAAAAAAATAATTGTTGGAGTTATAATTGTATTATTGATTATAGTTATTGGAATAATTGTTGCATATAAGTTAATTGAAAATAGTGTTACAAATAGAGAAGACTTTAAATTCAATGTTGAAAATATTAGTTCTAATCCTGTTGATACTGAAAATACAGAAAATGAAATTAACAATAAAGTTACTACAATTTCTATTCAGGAAACAGGTTTAAGTTCAGTAACACCAGCCAAAGAATATACTTTAAATCAAGAAGAAATATATACAATTTTTAGTATTATAGATAACTTAACATTTTCTAATGAAACTTGTGATGGATTACCAACATATTTTATTAGCTATAATAGTCAAGAAAAAGAAGGCTTTATGACTTATGGAATTGAGATATTTGATAGTGCATATCATATCACATTAGATGGTAAAGGCGAAGCAATATTGTCTACTGAACAAAAAGAAAAATTAAATGAAATAATAGAGAAACTTCATAATTAGAAACAAAAATTACAATAACTTAGGAGAGATAATATGGGAAACAAAGAAGATTGGGAAGAATTAGAAAAGTGGGAAGAAAGTAGGAAACAAGAACAAAAGGAAAAATTTAGATTAGATTTTTCCGAAATACAAAAAAATAAAGAACACAAGGGAGTAAATACTGTTGTAAAAGGAATGAAAATAGCCGGAAAAACAATTAAAATCGGAGGTATTATTACTGCTATAATAGTTATTGCGATTGTTATTTTGATTTTTGACCTTATTATTTCTAATATCAATTCAAAAACAAATGTAAATCCAGAAAAGACAATAGAGAGTATGTATAATACAAAAATTGATTTAGTAAATAAAGATATAGATGAAAAAGAAAATGGCAGATATACTTTTAAAATGTCAGATAATAATGAAATTCAATTTACAGCAATAAGAAGGTTTTGAAATTTAAGTGAAGATTATATGGATAATTGTCATAAATATTATTTTGATAAATGGGAAAATGAATCTAAAAGCAATTTTGTAGTGAATGAAAATAGAACAAGTGATATTTTGGAATATGACACATATATCAAAATAAATACTTATGAAGATTTAGATAGGGCAATGAAAAATATAAATGATTTTGTGAGTTATTGTGGAAATAATTTCTCAGCCAGTTGGAAAATTTATCTAAAAAAAGGAGATTATATAATTTATCCTTATCAACAAGATGGGACAACTAAAGAAGAGGCTAGTAAAAATGCAAAAGAAATGTTTGAAAATATTGTAAAATGAGTAAAATTTGCTAAAAATAAGCAAATATGTTATAATATAGTTAGATTATTGTAAAAAAGCAAAATAAACGAAAGTTTATGACGCAAAGCCATAGGTCTAAAAGCAGTAATGCTTATGATTGCTAGGTTGCAATAAAGAGGAGGTAATATATATGGAAAAGAAAAAGATAATAAAAAATGTATTAAAAATAGCATTAATAGTGATTGCTATCTTGCTTGTAATTCTCATTATTCATACAATTAGAAATTATGTAATTGTTACAGATTTGCAAAATAAGATTGCAGAATACAATGACAGCATAAATTATCATATAAAATCGGTTGTAACAGAAAATAATGGAACTATTGTAAAAATGGATTATTATAAAAAAGATGATAAACAAGTTGTTTTTATGGAACGAATGGCAAATAATGAAGTAACAAAAATATCTATGTATAATAATGGAGAAAGAACAGATACTTTTATAGAAACAAAAGATTCAAAAATTGCACAACTCAATAGTGGAACAATAATGTCTGTTGGTATTTATAATCATTTAGAAAATGATAGTAAGTGGCAAACAATTCTAGGATGCATAAGTGCAAAAATAAAATCAGTTGATTATAATGGAAAAGAATGCTATATTGTAAAAGAATTTATGTCATCAACATCTTTGACTTTTGAAGGTGCAGAAACATATATTGATAAAGAAACAGGAATATTTGTAAAATCAATAGAGGCAGGTATAGTTAATGAAAGAGAATATGAATTTAATACAGTAGATGATTCTATCTTTACAGAGCCAGATATTAGTCAATATACACTAAAAGAAAAAGAGTAGAAAATTATTAAGGAACAGGTATTTATATCTGTTCCTTATCTAACACACAAATTACAATCTGTAGGGGAGGTAATTAAGTTGAAATTATCTCTCTTTTATTATATAATCATAACAAATTATAGTAATTTATAGAGGAGGTTATTATGAAAAATAGAAATGTATTATTTATGATATTAGTTATAATTGTATTAGGAGTATTAGTGGCAGGAGTTATGTATCATTTTCGTGATAGAAGAACTTACTCACTTAACTTACCACAATTAGAAAAACTAAAAAGTATTTCATTAGAACAAAATGCAAATGGAAAAGTAATTAGTGGTAATGAAGAAATGAAAGACATATTATATGTATTAAATGGTACAAAGAGAATAACAAAACAAGAAAGCATACAAGATGCACCTGTAAATATTGATAATGAAATAAAAGTTGATTTTAACTTTATAGAAAGTGGAACATCTACAATATTTGTTTATAAGAAAAACAATAATTACTATATTGAACAACCCTATAATGGCATATATCAAATAAGCGGAGATGAATATAATTCAATAGAAAAGTATATTAGATAGAAAATTACAATTTGTAGTTTGTTTGAAATATAGTAAGTTGTCGTTATAGAATATAGTACAAATAGAATATTAAAATTTTTTGAAAAATATCAACCTAATGATGAATGGTATGGTGTAGGTGAAAATGGTCAAGCAATAGAATATACAAAAGAGGAATATACTTCAAAATTAGAATTAAAGGCTATATCAGTTGATTTAAATAGTGTTGAATATTGGTTTAATGATAATGGATTATATGCAGGACATGATATTACAATTTATAAAAAACATGAAAATAATTATAAGTAGGGAATAGGGGAATAGGCTATTTTTAGAGAAAAACAGAAACTAAAACTAAAAAATAAAGAATAAAAATTAAAAATAAAATATTAAAACAAATTTTAAAACTGAAAAAATAAATATATAAAAAATTTATAATATTGAATATAAAATAAAATTTTATAAAAAATTAAAAAAGAAAATTTTAAATTTAAAAATTTTAAATTTTGTGTTATGAATTTTAATAAATGAACATTTGTTGAAATTGTTTGTAAATTTTTTATATTATAATTTAATAATTTTTTATATAAGTATTATATAACTTTAGATTATAAATCCATAATATAATTCTATATTTATGACACTCTAAAATCAATTTTAAGACATTTTTATATTTAATCAAACAAGTTATATGTTTATGATTAGATATGCTAACTTATAAATCTAGTTTTTATTATATAAATTTTAGTAAAATGCTGATTTTCAGGCATTTATTAAAAACGCTCGAAAAAGGCTAAAAAAGCGACGCACGAGAATCGATTTTAAGGCGTTTTTATTTTTTAGACATATAACTTGTTGTTTGAATAATTAAGCAAAATACTGAAATATGGGGATTTGTGAAATTTTGATAAAAATAATCTAAAGTTATATAAATTTTTTAAAATATGTGGTTACAATAATGAAAAAAATCCAACCAAGAATAAACACAAAATAATGAAGCATCAGAATCAATTTTAAGGAGTTTTTATATAAAAGTAATATAAGTTTATTGTATACAAATATAGCTAAACATAGCTTATATCAAGGAATAGCTAATTTTTGATGGGTGGGACTAAAATGCAGGTCCTATATATTTGTTCCTATCTCTTTTTGCACAAAACTTTGATTTTGTGCAATGTTATACAACAATATATAGCAAAGTTCTGTACTTCGCCTATCTCCTATCATATAATATTTTTTAAACATTAAAACTAATCTTTATTTATGTGAGTATATTATCATATATAAATTAGCTTGTCAACCATATTTAGTTTCTTCTTTATAAATTTTTTCTTCCTTACTTTCACGTTTATATGCTAACAATTCATGATATGTATCAGTTATTAATGCTTTTTCCAAATTTTCAGCTTTTGTCATTGAAATTTTTCTATTATTATATTTTTCATTAACATTGCTACTATAAATTGTCAGTGCATCTAATAATAAATCTATTTGACAACTAAATAATGTTAAATTTACTTTATCAAAATCATATTTTTTTATATTACTTCGTCCTCCCCTCTTTATCAGATATTATTTAATGGATTTTTATCAACAGCATTTTTTATTGCTTCTGGCATTACATGAGTATATATTTCTGTTGCTTCAATGCTACTATGACCTAAAGCTTCTTTAACAATAAGAATATCTTTACTTGAGTCGTATAAATATGTTGCAAATGTATGTCTTAATGAATGTACTGTATAATTAAATTCTTTTAATCCAGCTAACTCGTATGCCTGTGAACATATTTGCTCTATTCCATTTAGTTTAAAACGCTTATTGTTAGCAGTAATAAATAAAGGTATTTCTGAATCGTTTCTTGTTTTTAAATAATTGATAATTGAAGTCATACATTTATTGTTTAGTACAACTATTCTTTCCTTATTCCCTTTTCCTATAACACTTACTTGTTTATTATTGAAATCAATGTCAGAGATATTAATGTTTATAAGTTCACTTGCCCTAAATCCTGCATTAAGGAATAGAGTTATTATTGTATTGTTTCTTATATAGAATATTGAATTCTCCTTATTAAATATATTCTGAAGTCTCTTTGCATCTTTTAGTCTAACATACTTTGGTAATCTTTTGATACTATTTACTACTGGTAGATTTGATGTTGGATTTATCTTATTTTTTAATGTGTGAGGATACTTCATAAACAACCACTTATAAAAGCTTCTAATTATCGAAAGAAATCTTCTTCTTGAACTTGGAGAATTCTCTCTGTAATAATTAAGGAATATTAAATATTGTATTAAAGTACTTTCTTTAATATTCCCTAATAAAAACACGTTTAAATCCTTGGGCTGTATATTCCATTCTAAATATTCTATACTAAAATAAAAAAATGCCTGTAATTTAGCAGAGTAATTTTTAACAGTTTTTATAGATAAGTTTTTTATGTATAATAAGTAATATAAGAAATCGTTTAATATTGGAATATTGGTTTGCATGTTTCACCTCTAAGAGTTCATATAGTATCATAAATGTTTAGAAAATGTCAAACTATTTATAATAAATAATTTTTTTTGTAGAATTTAATTAGATAAAAGTAAATATTGGTTCAAATGATTTAATTTACTTTTTTCGTTTTTTATGGTATAATAAATACATGTACGAATATTTCTACATTATCTATTATTTGGAGGGATATTTTATGCGGTTATTTATTGCACTTATTCTTTTGGTACTCTTCTTCGCAAGCCCCAAGGCATTCTTGAGTGTTCTCATGACCCTCTTCGTATTTGGATGTATCTGTTACTTTATCATGATGATTTTCTTTACTATACCTCTTATCTTCTCGGTGATTATACTTTGCCTGATAGTAGCAGGCGTTGTAGCTTTCCTAGTTCGGTATTTTAACGAGTAACGGTTTAAAGAAAAATCATTTAAGATAGTATCAGTTCATCAATTTGAAGTAGTGTCCAGTGTTTGAACAAATTCGAGAATTTGAAATTTACTCTCCGCCTTTGAGATTCCCAATTGGAGCAAAGGTAATGCCCAAGACCTGTGGTAACAGTGATTTAATCACTTGGTACTGCAGGTCTTGGGCATTTTATATAATATTTGAATTATAAAACAATTTTAGTTTGCATCTACATTATTTCTTTTCTGATATAATGAGGATATTGTAAACTTTAATCTTTTATTTAATAGTTTTATTTACTAATTTTTAGTATTTTTTTCATTTTTTCTATGAATTCTTCGTTATTTTTTGTTGCTATCATCTGAGTTATTATTTGTTCTGTTACGTCTGCAACTGGCATACTAGAAAGTGCTTTCCTTAAGGCAAATACTGTTGCAAGTTCGTCTGGAGTTAGTAGTTTTTCTTCCCTTCTTGTTCCTGATTTGTTGATGTCTATTGCAGGGAATATTCTTTTTTCTGAAAGTGATCTATCTAGATGAACTTCCATGTTTCCTGTTCCTTTGAATTCCTCGAATATTACTTCATCCATTCTACTTCCTGTTTCTATAAGTGCTGTTGCAAGTATTGTTAAACTTCCACCAAATTCGATATTTCTGGCGGCACCAAAGAATTTCTTTGGTTTATGTAGTGCGGCTGGATCTAAACCTCCGGATAAAGTTCTTCCTGATGCAGGTATTACAAGGTTGTAAGCTCTTGCAAGTCTTGTGATACTGTCTAATAAGATTACAACATCCTTGCCTTGTTCTGTTAATCTTTTTGCTCTTTCTAATACCATTTCAGCAACTTTTACATGGTGTTCCGGTAATTCATCAAATGTAGAATATATTACATCTCCTTTGATTGAACGTTTCATATCTGTTACTTCTTCTGGTCTTTCATCTATTAATAAAACTATTAATTCAATTTCTGGGTGATTTGCTGTAATGCTATTTGCTATTTTCTTTAAAAGTGTTGTTTTTCCGACTTTTGGAGGAGCTACGATCATTCCTCTTTGGCCTTTTCCTATTGGACAAATTAAGTCTATCATTCTCATAGCATATTCATTTGATGTTGTTTCTAATTTGATTTTTTCTTCAGGATATATTGGAGTTAGGTCATCGAATTTTTTTCTTTTATATAAGTTTTCTGGACTTTCTCCATTTACTTCTCCAACAAAAATTAATGCAGGAAATCTTTCTCCTTCTTTTGGTAGTCTTGCAATTCCTTTTATTTTGTCTCCATTATCAAGTCTAAATCTTCTTATTTGAACTGGTGATATGTATACGTCTTTAGGGCTTGATAGATAGTTTTCTCCTCTTAAGAAGCCATATCCATCTGGTAATATTTCTAATACTCCTTCTGCTATAAAATCTTCAGGAGTTGTTAATTTATATTTCAAGTTTGAATCATCTTTAGCATTTGCATTAATTTGAAATTTAACTGCTGCTGTTTCAAAGTTCATTGCAGGTATGTCCTGAGTTGTATTTTCAGTTTTTTCTTCAGAATTAGTAATATTAATGTGTTTAGCATCAATTACATCTTTCACTTGGTTCTGGACTAATGATTCCGACATTTTTGAATCTGATAATTCTGATTCTTTACCAAGTACATCTATAAGCTCTTCTTTCTTAAGTTTAGTAACGTTTTTTATTCCTTTTTCTTTAGCAAATTGGCGAAGTTCTACCAATGTGTATTTTTCAAAATCCATAGTATTAATCGTATAATAAAACACGTATAATGTTTTAATTATACACTCCTTTCATTATTATTTTTGTTTTTTCTATTAATTACTTAATTAATTTCTTAATGTATTATTTAATTTTGAATTGACTTATTATTTACGTTTTTATTATAGTAAATATTTTCAAACTGAACTGTTTGTGGCAGTACTAATATAAATAATATATGTGATAAGTTTTTTGGGATTTTTATTTTGATACGTTTTTTATTGTGTTTGTAAATTGAAACAATTATAAGATATTTTTTGATTAAAACTTTAATAATTATACATTATTTTTTTAGAAAAATCAATAAAATGAGAGTATATTCTTGCATAATACCCCCATTTCATTTTATATAAATTTTCGTTTATTTTTGCATGTCTATATAGACTCTTTCATTAGGTAAATACATTCCTAATTTTTCCCTAGCCATTTCTTCTATGTACTCAGTAGAGTTAAGCTTTTCTTTCGTTTTATTTAACTCATCGTTTGTTTCTTGTGCTGTTTCCAATTGCTTTGTAAATGTAGCAGCCTCTGACTTATATTGGCTTAATGTTTTTTGTTGTGATATTATTGTTACAACAAAGTATATTGAAAAAGCTATTATTATTATATTTCTATATATTTTTTTCATAAGATTATCTCCAAAATCAAATAAATTATATTACCTAATTATATATTTCTACATAATAGTTAAAAATCCTTCTATTTCTTTGTAATTAATTTTAATTTTTTGTCAACTTTTTTATTTTTCTTATTCTTTTTTCTTGGCTTTTTGTCTTTTTTTGTCACTGTAAAGCTTTTTATGTTTATGGTTAGTATTTTAAAGGATTTTAATATGTATTTTGATATTAGTTTTCTTATTAAATTCACAACTATTTTTATTGGATACAATATTACTGATAGGATTTTATATATAATCATTTTTATAAATTTCAAAACTGTAACATTTAGTCTTATGAAGTATTTGCTGATTGTTAGCATGTATGTTGTTAACCCTAATAATAATGCAAAAAACATGTAGAATCTTATTTCTCCACTGCTTACAACAAACACCATAAATATTAGAAATATTCCTGTCATTATTCCGAAAACAATGTCTTCTATATATGTAATAAAATCAGATGTTTTGAATGTTTTTCTTAAAATTCTAAATATGTCAAAAAATATTCCAATTAAAATGCCACAAAGCGTATATATTAAGAATAGATGCCCTTGGCTTGTTATCTCTTCAATCATAAAAAATTTCCTTTTGCTTTTATACAAATTTATTTTATACAAAATATTTGACTACTATATTAAATAGTTTTTAGTTAATCTCCAATATTTTTCAAACAATATTTTGTCTCTTGTTGGTACTTTAATTATTTAAATATTTTGAGTAGTATTTAAATTTCATTTAAGTTTTATTTGAATATTTTACCTAGTAATCCACCTTCATTTTTCTTTCCAATATTTTCTTCGCTATAGCCTAAGTTATATATTTGTCCTTCAATTACAACTTCAGAGCTGTCTATGCTGAGTTTGTTTATTCTTAAATCTTCACCTTTTATTGTTAATAAACCGTAGGTCTGTTTCTACGATTACTATTTGGTCATCAAAGCTTAGTACATCAACAACTCCAGTTATTGTAAGCTTTTCTCTATTTTCCAGAATAATGTTTTGTATTATATTTGAATTTTGAGGAACATTTTTTCTATCTTCCATGAATGGTATCCTTCCTTTGAATGTTAATTTATTTCTTTATAATAAATTATATTCAGTTCTTGTCTATTTTAGAACTTTGGAATATAGTTTACTATTCTTATAAAATCTGTTTTCATTTTGAGTCTTATGAAAAATAAAAAATAAATAGTAGATTAAATAATCCGCTATTTATTATAATTTTAGTCATTGTAATAAAGAAATATTTTTTACGAACTTAATATGATTTACGATAGTCTCTTTTATTTATTATGACTCCATTTTAAATAACTGTCTATAAATCCATTTAAGTCTCCATCCATTACGGCCTGAACATTTCCTGTTTCATAATTTGTTCTATGGTCTTTTACGAGTGTATATGGGCAAAATACATAAGAACGAATTTGACTTCCCCAAGCAATGTCCATCTGAACGCCTTTTAAATCTTCTATTTTTTCTTTGTTTTCTTTTTCCTTTAAGTTCAACAGTTTTGATTTCAACATTTTCATTGCTGTCTCTCTGTTTTGAATCTGCGATCTTTCTGATTGACATGTGACTACTATATTTGTTGGAATATGTGTTATTCTTATTGCAGATGAGGTTTTGTTTATGTGTTGTCCTCCTGCACCAGATGACCTATATGTGTCTACTCTTAAATCGTCTGGATTAATGTCAATCTCTATATCTTCTGCTATTTCTGGCAATACTTCCAAAGATGCAAATGATGTATGGCGTCTTCCTCCTGCGTCAAATGGCGAGATTCTAACAAGCCTATGAACTCCCATTTCTCCTTTAAGGTATCCATAAGCATACTCTCCAGAAACTAAGAAGGTTACACTTTTTAGGCCTGCCTCTTCCCCATCTAAATAGTCTAATTCTTTTATATCATATCCATTTTGAGAAGCCCATCTAGTGTACATTCTGTATAACATTTCTGCCCAGTCTTGAGCTTCTGTGCCTCCTGCTCCAGGGTGGATGGTTAAAATTGCATTATTAGAGTCATATTTACCTGATAGAAGTGTTGATATTTCTAGCTTTTCTATGTTGTTTTCAAGTGATTCTGTTTCTTCTAATACTTCTTTTATTTCTGCATATAAGTCTGAATCTTTCTTGATATTTTCTTGCTCTCCATCTAGTAAGAAGCTTGACTTTAATAGTTCTGCACCTGCCGGCATTTCTTTAATTTCTTCGTAAACTAAGTCCTTTAATTCTAATATATATTGCAGATTTTCTTTTATTTTTTTGTAATTTTCTGTTTTACTTTTTATGTTGTTTATTTGTTTTAATATTTTTCCAGAGTTTGCAGAGTCGTTCCAAAATTCAGGTTTTGTGGTCTGATTTTCTAACTCTTTTAATTGTTGTTCTAACCCGGCAACGTCAAAGAGAACCTCCGATTTCTGCAAGTCTTTCACTTAAACTTTGTAATTTTTTTGTGTTTTCTTCTAAACTAATCATATAATATTATTGTATGATTTATTTAATATTTTAAATAATCATACGACTCCTTGTATAATAAATTTAGGTTTTAATAAAGGATTTACCTATAAACCTTTTTATCTGTAAGAACATACATTTTCATACATTAAAACTCTCTTTTATCAATGAAATATGCTTATTCTTTTCTTAACTTTTTAGTTCTTTTTTTGCAAGTTTGTAGTCTGGCATATAGTGTTCTACTAAATTCCAAAAATCTTTTGAGTGATTCATGTATTTCAAATGGCAAAGTTCATGTAAACATACATATTCTATTGCATGCCTGCTGTAAGCCATGAGATTTAGATTTATGCTTATTTTTCTCTTTGAGGAACATATTCCCCATGTAGCTTTTAAATTTTTTATATTGCATTCTGATGGATATAATCCTGTTCTTTTCTGTAAGTCTTCTATAGCAGGAAATACTTCTTGTGTTGCAATATATCTGTAGTATTTTTCGATTAATTTCTTTGTGATATTCTCTTTTTCGACATTAGATAAATTTTGTATTTCATTATTGAATTCACAATATACATTTTGAGGATCTGAATAAATCTTGCTCCTCTTGTTATTATTATAGAGGATTCTTAGCGTATATGTTTTTCCAAGTACGCTAATCTTGTCTCCGTCCTGATAATTTAGTTGTGCCTTTATTGTTTTTGATTGCTCTTCTAATTTTTTTAAAATCCAATTTTTCTTTTCTGCTAGAAGTTTTTCTATGTAGTTTATGCTGGTACTTCTTGGAGCTTTTACAAATACTTTTCCATCTTTTATTTGGATATATGTATTTTTTATTCGTTCTCTTATTAGTATATATCTAATACTCTCATAATAAAGTTGTTCTGATATTGATTTTGCCACGACTTTTTCCTTTCATTCACGGTTAGTATTATATCATATATTTACCAAAACCGACAAGTATACATACTTATAAAATTATTATAATTAGATGATATTTTTATAAACATTTCAATTTTTATTCATAAGTTATGGAGCTGTAGCTGTGAATTGTAAATCAAATTTTATATCTGTACCAGATGCAGAATTTTCACAGTCAACGTCTTGTCCTTCAACCCACATGTAAACTCTTATTTTTGTAACTCCAGCTTTAAGTTGAGCAAACTCTATTGTATTTGTACTTTCTGCAGTTTTATTTTAGCAAATTTTATTTTTTAGTTTGCAACATTATTCTATCTTTTTTAACTCTTCAATTTTGATAATTTCTCCTGTTTGCATCTCTATCGTCTTTCTAAAATCATCTATCTTTTTTATTATTCCTTTTATCGTTTTATAACTTCCACCCTGTTTCTTTTTATCTTTTTCAAAATACGTTACAGAGACGATTATATTCTTATCAAGATGTTTCATTATATAATTTAGTTTCTCATTTACCTCTATTTTTGCTTCCTCATCAATATCAATCCTATTTTCAGTAATTCTTGCTTCTTCTGTTACCGCTTCCTCATAGCCTGTTAATGCAGAAAAAGGTGCAAATTGTGCAGATCTATTTTCTAAACTCATTCTTGAGTGTTTTGTTGAAACATGGTGTTCTAAATTAATAATATCATCATACTTGTGTTCATCATTCATAAAAATTCCTCTTCGTTTAATCTTTAATTTAAATTATTTTCCGTACGCCCAATACCAAACATTATATCAATCATCTAAGTTATGCTTTATATTATTAAAGTCACACATTAAAATCGTTATCCCTTATGACCGCCTATCTGTCCGTTTCTTTCTATTGCAGTTGCGTCCTCTTCTAAATCCATAGCTTTTATTATAGCATTTTTTCCATATTTGTTCTTTATCTCTATAATAGCTTTTTGTATATTCTTTTCTTTTGTAAGTTTTTCATTTTCAATTCTTCTTTTTTCTTCAATTTCTTTATAATTAGTGAATAAATTTACTTGTTCATATTGGTTTTCTTTATTATTACCTTCCGCTTCATCGGCAAGATTTCCCACTGTTAAATATATCTTTCTAATGAGTAAATTCTTATTTATTATGCTGTCATATAATTTTATAAATCCATCACATATAAGCCTTGTAGACGATATTTTACTTTCTAGCCTGTATGTTCCATGTGCTGGTTTTGGAACTGTCCTGCCATATTTGTCTGCTTTTGTTCCTTCTATGCAAAATTTCTTATAATTAGAATTCTTTAAATTTTCCACATCATATTCAATTGTTAATACTAGCATATCTGTCACAAAGTGTTTTTCTATCATTTCCAAAACTAAATCGTTTGACATTTCTTTTATAATAAGTTTTGTCTGCTCATAGTTGTATGGACAATGGAGAACCTGTCCAGAGCATAAACTTCTATTAGCTGGTTTACATGCCTTAATACTTTCTATAGTTGCACATTCCCAGCCCCAGCTATGGTCTATCAGTAATTCTGCATTTATTCCAAAAATTTTATATAATAATTCTTCATTCTCAACAGAGCATCTTGCAACATCTCCCATAGTAAATATTCTATACTTTTCTAATCTTTTACTATAGCCTTTTCCTACTCTCCAAAAATCTGTAATTGGTCTGTGATTCCATAGTTTTCTTCTAAAACTCATTTCATCTAATTCTGCAATTCTTACTCCATAGCTGTTGGGTTCGGTATGTTTTGCCACGATATCCATAGCAACTTTAGCTAAAAATAAATTTGTACCAATTCCTGCCGTAGCAGTTATTCCTGTTGTTTCATATACATCTCTTATCATTCTCGTTACTAATTCTTTTGCCGTTAACTTGTAAGTATTAAGATAACTAGTTAAATCACAAAAAATTTCGTCAATTGAATAAACATATATATCATCCGCCGATATATACTTCAAATACGTATTATATATTCTTGTGCTATACTTCATGTATAAAGACATTCTGGGTGGAGCTGTTATATAGTCCAATTCTAAATCTTTATTATTTTTTAATTCTATGGCATCAAAAGATTTAGCTATAAATGTATTGTTTTTAGCAAACCTTCTCCTATAATTATTCGCATTTTTTACTTTTTGTATTACTTCAAATAATCTTGCTCTTCCAGGGATACCATAAGCCTTTAAACTTGGTGATACAGCTAAACATATTGTTTTTTCAGTTCTTGAATTATCGGCAACAACTAAGTTTGTTCTTAGCGGATTTAAATTTCTTTCCATACATTCTACAGAAGCATAAAATGATTTTAAATCTATTGCAGCATATATTCTGTTCATAAAAAATCACCCCGTAGTTATATAATATCATAACTAGAGGTGTTTGTAAACATTTGTTTGCAATTATGTTTTTATATTTTTTCTATATCAAACGAAAATGTAAAGAAGCTAACTTATAAATGTTAGCTTCTTAATATTTTATTCGTTTCTTCCACAACAGTTTTTGTACTTTTTACCACTTCCACATGGGCATGGGTCGTTTCTACCTACTTTAGGTCCTTCATTTACGATAGTCTTGTTCATTCCACCCTCTTTTTCAGAGATGTTTCCATCAACTAAGTTTATTGCTGTATCCTCAAGTCCTGCTCCTGTAACTCTAGAAGTTTCCTTTCTTTCGATTGGTCCTTCTTTTTTACGAATATTTAATAGTATTTTTGCAACGTCCATTCTTATATCTTCTACCATTGCATCGAACATTTCTGTACCTTCTAGACGGTATTGAACTACTGGATCTTTTTGACCATATCCTTGAAGTCCTATTCCCTTCTTTAATTCGTCCATATTGTCAATGTGGTCCATCCATTTTTGATCAACTATTTTAAGCATTACAACTCTTTCAAGTTCTCTTAAATTTTCTTCACCAAATTCTTGCTCTTTTGCTTCATATATTTGATGTGCTTTTTCTATTAATTCGTTTACAACATTGTTCTTGTCAAAGTTTCCAGCTTTTAAGCTGTTTACATCAGATATTCCAAGTGTTGTTTGAATATCTTGTGCTAGCGCCTCAATGTTTACATCTTCTCCTGGAACAATATGTGAATCAACAACTATTTCTATAGCTGAATCAATCATTTTTAATATGTTTTCTTTTAAGTCTTTTCCATCAAGGACATCTCTTCTTTGAGCATATATAACAGTTCTTTGAACATTCATAACGTCGTCATATTGTAGGACATTCTTTCTAACACTGAAGTTTCTTCCTTCAACTTTCTTTTGAGCATTTTCAACAGCCTTAGATATTAATCTGCTTTCTATTGGCATATTTTCATCTGCTCCAAGTGTGTTGTAAACTTTAGTTACTAAGTCTCCACCAAAGATTTTCATTAAGTCGTCATCAAGTCCAATGTAGAATCTTGATTCTCCTGGGTCTCCTTGACGTCCACTACGTCCACGTAACTGGTTATCAATTCTTCTTGATTCATGTCTTTGTGTACCAATTATTTTTAGTCCACCGGCATCAATTACTTTTTGCTTTTCTTCTTTTATTTGTTCGTCATATTTCTTTTCAAGTTCTGCAAATTTTTCTCTAGCTGCAATTATTGTTTTATCATCTGTTGCATTGTGAGCAGATGCGTCTTCGATTTCTTCATCTGAATATTTTAGTTTTCTCATTTCTTCTTTTGCTAAATATTCACTGTTTCCTCCAAGCATAATATCGGTACCACGTCCAGCCATGTTTGTTGCTATTGTAACTGCTCCAAATTTACCAGCTTGTGCTATGATTTGTGCTTCTTTTTCATGATATTTAGCATTTAATACTTCGTGAGGTATTCCTGCTTTATCAAGCATTCTGCTTAATTTTTCAGATTTATCGATTGATACTGTACCAATTAAAACTGGTTGTCCTTTTGCATGTGATTGTTTAATGTCTTCTATTACAGCATTAAATTTAACATTTTCATTTTTATAAATTATGTCTGAATAATCTTTTCTTATCATTGGTTTGTTTGTTGGTATTTCTACAACATCAAGTTTGTAAATTTCTTGGAATTCGTCTTTTTCTGTCATAGCTGTACCAGTCATACCTGATAATTTTTCATACATTCTGAAGTAGTTTTGGAATGTAATTGTTGCAAGTGTTTTAGATTCATCATTTACTTTTACATGTTCTTTAGCTTCTATTGCTTGATGTAATCCATTGTTGTATCTTCTTCCATACATAATTCTTCCTGTAAACTCGTCTACGATAAGAACTTGTCCATCTTTTACGATGTAGTCTTTATCTTTCTTCATTATTCCGTTTGCATGAAGAGCTTGATTTATTGCATGTACTAATTCAGAGTTATCTAAATCGTTTAAGTTCTCTAGGTTAAATTCTTTTTCAGCTTTTGCAATACCTTTTTGAGTAAGTGTTGCAGCTTTTGCTTTTAAGTCTATGATATAATCATATTTTTCATTATCTTCTTCTTGTTCTATATCTTTGTCGTCTTCTTCAATTATTTCTTTGGCTTCTAGTTTTTTTACAAAACGATCTGCTTTTTGATATAAGTCTGAAGATTCTGCTCCTCTACCAGATATAATAAGTGGTGTACGAGCCTCATCAATTAAAATACTATCAATCTCGTCTACGATTGCATATTTTAATTTTCTTTGTACTAATTGATTTTTATATATAACCATGTTGTCTCTTAAGTAATCAAATCCGAATTCGTTATTTGTTCCATAAGTTACATCACAAGCATAAGCATCTTGCTTTTGTTTTGGATTCATTCCTGCAATTACAAGTCCAACTGATAATCCTAAGAATCTGTAAAGGTTACCCATCCATTCGCTATCTCTTTTTGCTAGGTAATCATTTACTGTTACAACATGAACTCCTTCTCCTGTAAGTGCATTTAGATATACTGGAAGTGTTGCAACAAGTGTTTTTCCTTCACCAGTTTTCATTTCTGCAATTCTTCCTTGATGAAGTATAATTCCACCAATTAATTGCACATCAAAATGACGCATTCCCAGTACTCTTTTTGAAGCTTCTCTAACAACTGCAAAAGCTTCAGGTAATATATCATCTAAAGTTTTTCCATTTTTTAATTGTTCTTTAAAATATGGAGTTTTTGCTACAAGCTCACTATCTGAAAGTTTTTCCATTTCTGGCTCTAAACTATTGATTTTGTTTACTATTGGCATTACTCTTTTTACTGCTTTTTCGCTATCTGTTTTAAATAGTCCCATTTGAAATTCATCCTTCCTGCTTTTAGCTAGCAATATATGTTCTATTTATTTTACATACTTTGCCACTTTATCTTTAATTTTATTTATGGTGCAATTATATAACTAAATAGTGCAATTAGCAAGTAAATTTTGAAGAAATTTCAAATATTTTATATCAGTTTTTGTTATGTAAACTTTGTTAACATTTTATAGTCCTGCAGATGTTGGAACATAAGAAATATCAGGTGGATAAACATATTCCTCGTTTGGCGTATTTACCGTTTTTATCTTGTTTATCTCTACAACCGGTATTTCTCCATGATAATCCCCTCTTGTTATAGTTCCTTCAATTTCTATCCATGCTCCATCATTGTATTTTTCCGCTTCGTTTAGATGACATAGAAAACCAACTACAACAGCTTTCATATCTGATGAAACTATCATCTGCCTTGCAAGCACAAATTGACTATTATTAAAATCATCAAGTCTATACACGAATCCTGTAAATTTTATTTTCATTCCTACATAATCGTTTAAATTTTCATGAACAGTTTTAAGTACATTTGTATAGTTGCTCGCAGATATTACATTTATTTTTCCAATTGGTATACATTCTGAATTTGCAGTTTCTCTTCCCTTTTTGTTAAAAATTTTATATATTCCAATAGAACACATAACTAATATTAATATAAACAATATTATAAAAATAATCTTAAAAGCCTTTTTACCATTTAATTTAAAATTACAGACAAACATCATATCCTCCCTCTTATCACACAAAAACTTCTTGCATAGTCTTATTACATACTATGAAGAAGTTTTATAAATATGTTAAATTATTTTCTTTCGTTAAACTTTAAGTGTACTCTCTTGAAAATATTGATTTCATCATTCCTTTATCCAGCATATTGCTATATATGTTTTTTAGTATTATTAGTACAATCGGACCAATGAATAATCCTATAACCCCTGATACTTTATATCCGGTATACATTGCTATTAGTGTAAATATCGGATGTATGCCAATATGGATTCCAACTATTTTTGGTTCTACTAATTGTCTTACAATCGACATTATAATCCACAGTACTAAAATGCTGACTCCTAGCCTAATATCTCCGTTACATGCTGATATTATAGCCCATGGTACCATAACAGTTCCAGAACCAAATATTGGCAGAGCATCAACAAATCCTATTGCCAATGCATATAATAAAGGATATTTTACATCTAGTCCCGCTATCTTAAAAGCATATAGTCCTATTAGTGATATAACGAAAGAAATTAGTATTAGTGTTGCTTCTGCCTTCAGATATTTTCCTAATACTTTTACAAGTTCTTTTAAATGTTTATATATTTTTCTCACCCATGTTTCTGGCAGATGATGTTCTAATTGATCAATCATGTATATTTTATCTGTACAAATAAAATATAATGCCAAAAACATGACTACTACATAAATTCCGATACTTGGCAGTTGAGTAATACCTGATAAAATTGATTTTAAAAATGAATTTATCCATGTTGTTACTGTTTTTAATAAATCATTAGCCGAGTTAGTTATTATTTTTGCAACATTATCAGGTATCTTTATTCTTTTTAATGTTTCACTATTAAACAGCCTCTGAATCAAATCACTTGTATTTGTAACATAAGTGCTGAAGTTTTCTAGAAGATTAGAACCTTCCGATATTAATGTAGTAATAGTCCAGGCTATTATTCCTAGTAGTATTGCTGTTATAACAACTAATATTATAATACTACTTGTTTTTCTTTTCATCTTAAATTTTTTCATCATGAATTTTATTACCGGCTCTAGCAATAAAGAGATTATAAATGCGATTAGAAACGGCATATAAAAACATGCTAGCTTAAAACTCAAATATATTCCAAGTAAGCTAAGCAAAAAAATAAATATTTTTCTTATTACCTTTGTCCAATAGTTCATATCAACAATCATTTTTTTATTCCTTTTTTCAGAGTTCTATTATTATTTTATGTTTAATTTGTAAAGATTATACAGCATTACAATAGTAATATTTAATGCTTAATGAATTAAACCTTATCAGTCAATTTCATTAAGCATTATAAATTAATTATTTATTAATTTTTTGTATTAACTCGTTTGTTAAATTTATTTCATTCTTAAAAATGTTTACTCTTATTTATATTTTTTATATTTGTTTTCTATTCTGCGTTTTGTTTTCCAGTTCCGCATATACATTCAATAGTGTCACATAACTGATCTTCATCTACAGCTTCGTTTGCAGCTAAATCTCCAAGTGTAAGCATTCCTATTACTTTATTGTTTTCCATTACTGGAATTCTTCTAACCTGTTTTTCACTCATTATCTTTTCCGCTTCTGTAATGTCAGCATTACAATCACAAGAATAAGGTTTTGTTGTCATTATCTCTGAAATAGGAGTCTTGCAAGTGTCTTTATCACATGCAACTGCTCTTAGTAAAATATCTCTATCAGTTATTATTCCCACAAGCTTATTTTCATCGTTGCAAACTGGCGTGCATCCAACATGACATTCGCACATCATTTTTGCACAATCTTTTACCGTTGTATCCGGCTTTACAAAGTTTACATGATTACACATACAATCTTTAACTTTCATTATATATATCCACCTTTCAAAAAAAATTATAATATTATTATGTTCTTTTAAAATTAGAATATACATGTGCAATCTTTCAAATTTTGAAATTTTTGTCAAAAAATAAATTTTGCAAATTCTCAATCATTTATCTAATTGTGTGTTTTTATTTTTTGATTTTGGTGCATTATTATTTACCATCACAAAAAATAATTTTAGAATTGAATTTCTTTATTTCCTAAATTTAAATAGTTTAAAATTGTAAATATCTATTATTTGTTCTTTCTGCATTCCTGTTTCTGAGTAATTGATTAATAACCAGTAATCTAATTAAATCTCTTAGAAAATCATTGTTTGGTCTTACGCCATTTGGTCTGTTAGGATTTGGACGTGGTCTGTCAAAAGGTGATCTTATTGGTTCTCTTATTCTGGAATCTTCTTCTTTTTCTTGTCTATTATTGTCGATATTATCATTAAGAGTCTGCATAACTTTATCATAAATTTCATTTGTAATTTGCATTACTAAGTCTTTAGTAGGTTTTTGCGTTATACTCTTACATCTGTTTATTACCATTGGATTTACCTGTATGAAAATATCTGGATATAAATCAATTGTATTAACAGTTGGCTCAACTAAATCAAAGTCTGAACTCTCCCTGTATGTATTGCTTTTATTAATATATCCACTTAAATTATTTTCCTCTATTCCGAATGGACGATTATTTGTCTGATAGCTTGTAAAATTTGTTGGCTGTGCCAATGGTTTTTCTCCTATTATTGCTCTCATATATTCATCATAATTCATAAAAATCATTCCTTTCTATTGAGTTGAGCAACAAAAAAGCTCCTCATATAATTATTATATGAGAAGCTTTTAATATTTGTTATTTTAATTCATTTTCAAAAGATTTTCCATCTGCATTAAGTTCTATATCTTTTAATATTGGTTATTTTAGTTCGTTTACAAAATCTTTGAATTTTTGTCCTCTTTCCATAAAATTCTTGAATGCGTCAAAGCTTGCACTTGCAGGCGAAAGTAATACTATATCACCAGGTTTAGCCGATATTTTAGCCATTTTAACTGATTCTTCTAAATTAGATGTGTGTATTATTTCTATGTCTCTTTTATCTTTTCCTTCATTCATTTCATCTAACGCAATTCTTGTTGCATTTTCAATTTTTTCTGAAGTAGGTCCTGTTAAAATAAGAGTTCCAACTTTTCTTGCAATAGTTTCACCTATTTCTTTATAATCTAATCCTTTATCTGAACCACCAGCTAACAGTATTATATTTTCATCAAATGCGTTTAACCCTGCCATTGTGCTTGCTGGACTTGTTCCAATAGAATCATTATAATATTTTACACCATTTAACTCTCTAACAAATTCTAGTCTATGTTCTACTCCTTTAAATTCTTTTATAGCCTCTACTTGTGTGGTTGTATCAGCTAATGACTCTGTTGCAGCGATTGCAGAACATATATTCTCGTAATTATGTATTCCTCTTAGTTTAATGTCTGATTTATTCATTATTTCTTGGCATTTTCCATTTACACAATGCTTTATCATTTCATCTTCTCTGTCGTAAACATATCCATCTTTTAGCTTTTGAGTACTACTAAAGAATATAACCTTTCCTTTTGCTTCATCTGCAAACTTTTTTGTAATTTCATTATCTTTATTAAGTACTAAGATTCCATTTTTATCTTGGTGTAGAAATATTTGCTTTTTAGCTTCCTGATATTCCTCATAAGATTTATGAATATTTAAATGATCTGGAAACATGTTTGTAACAACTGCTATATCAGGGCTAACCGGCATATTCATTAACTGAAAACTGCTTAGCTCTAATATAACTAAATCGTTAGGAGTCATTTCTTCAATTTGTGTAAAAATTGGAGTTCCAATATTCCCTCCTAAAAAACATTTATATCCTGCTTTCTTACATATCTCATATATTATAGAAGTAGTCGTTGTTTTTCCTTCTGTTCCTGTTACTCCAATTATCTTGCATGGAGCAAGCTTTATGCACATTTCAATTTCTGATGTAAGAATTGCACCATTTTCAACTTCTTGAACAAACTCTGGTTTAGTAGGCAACATGCTTGGAGATCTGAAAATAATATCAAATCCATGTAGTCTAGATAAATTATCTTCTCCGATTTCTACTTCATATCTATACTTGTTTATTTTCTGCATAGCTTCGTCTGATAATTGTTTCTTATCAAATACAGTTACTTTAGCATTTTTATCGTAAAAATAATCTAGAAGCGGATAATTGCTAACACCAAGTCCAATTATAGCAACCTTCTTTCCGTCCAAGAATTTATTAAATTTTTCTAACTTTTCATTTACAAATTTCATATTAAACTTTCATTCCTTTCTTGTCGCCCAATGGGGACGCCCTTTTTTGGGCGAAACGATTTTGGGATTAATCAAATTTTTCTAATATTTCCCTGTTTCATCGCGTTCATACATTTTTAGTGAAACTATTTTTTAATTGATCTTCTCTAATATCTTCATTGCAGATTCTTCTGCACTTTTGCATTCTGTAACATCCACATCAATAGTTTTATCATACCTTTTGTAGAATCCAGCTTGCTCCTGTAATGAATCTCTTTCTTCAATATGTTTTTTTAGTTCTTCGCGTGTTATTTTCTCGTTCGTATATTGATGCATCTTTCTGTCTACTCTTGTTTCTATATCAGCAGTTACAAAAAAGTGATAATCTAAGTCTGGATAAATTTTCATTAGGTCTCTACCAGATATTATTAAGTTATATTGTTTTTTATACACGTCTATCAACTTTTTTCCGAAAGCATAAAATTTTGAATTATCAGCATCTTTTGCAATTTTTGAAACAGCCAATGATGTTGCATCAGATTGTAAATTATCCTCATTTATTTCTTTTCCGTCAACATAAACAACACTTTCTCTGTTTTCTATTTTAATTTCAACTTTTAACATATCCATCATCTGCTTTATATCAATTGGTTTGTCAGAATTATTTACAATTTTGCTCATGTCTATACCAGAATTCATAAGTGCATATACTATGCCTCTATATAAATTTCCTCCGTGCAATATTATACTGTTTGGAATTTTGTCTAGCATAGCTCTACAAATTGATGTTTTTCCAGCTCCAACAAGTCCTTCTATTCCTATTGTTATATTTTCCATTTTTGATTTTGTTCCTTTCTCAGGGCAAAAAAATTCATTGTATGAATATATTTTTGCCTTATTATAATTTACACAGTAATTATATGTATTTTAACTAAATATGTCAATATACACCATTTTATTGATTAGTCTAAGAAAATTTTAGAAGGATTCCATTTATTTATGGTACCATCCTCCTAAATCAATAAAGTGTCTATTATCTTTCAAAATTAAAACTTTTAATTGTACAATTTTTTCTCCGTACCCAAATTGTACCAAATTATCTCTAATTAAGATATTTTTTTAAGAATTTTCCTGTATAACTATTTTCATTTTTTACGATGTGTTCTGGTGTTCCTACTGCAATCACTTGTCCACCTTTATCTCCGCCTTCTGGTCCTAGGTCTATTATATGGTCACAAGTTTTTATTAAGTCTAAATTATGTTCTATTACAATTATAGTGTTTCCCGTATCTACGAGTCTTTGTAAAATATCTACTAATCTATGAACATCTGCAATATGCAAGCCTGTTGTTGGTTCATCTAAGATATACAATGTTTTTCCTGTTGCTTTCTTAGAAAGTTCTGTTGCCAATTTCACACGTTGAGCCTCTCCACCAGATAGTGTTGTTGAAGGTTGTCCTAGTTTAATGTAACCTAATCCAACATCATACAATGTTTGAATTTTTGATTTTATTCTTGGTATTTTATCGAAGAATTCTAATGCTTCTTCAACAGTCATATCTAACACATCCGATATTGATTTTCCTTTATATTTTACTTCCAAGGTTTCTTTATTATAACGTTTTCCTTTGCAGACTTCACAAGGAACATAAATATCAGATAAGAAATGCATTTCTATTTTTAAGACTCCATCTCCGGAACAAGCCTCACATCTTCCTCCTGGAACATTGAAGCTAAATCTTCCCTTGTCATATCCTCTCATTTTTGCTTCGTTTGTGCCTGCAAATAAATCTCTTATCATATCAAACACACCAGTATATGTTGCTGGATTTGAACGAGGAGTTCTTCCTATTGGTGATTGATCTATGTTTACTATTTTGTCTATATTATGAAGGCCTTTTACTTGCTTACATTTTCCTGGTTTTTCGTTAGAGCCATTTAAGTCTCTTGCAATCGTCTTGTATAAAATTTCATTTACGAGTGTTGATTTTCCTGAACCGGAAACACCTGTTACACATATAAATTGTCCTAACGGAAATTTTACTGTTATATTTTTTAAGTTGTGTTCTGTTGCTCCAACTACTTCTATAGATTTTCCATTAGACTTTCTTCTTTTCTTTGGAACTACTATTTGTTTTCTTCCACTCAAATAATCACCTGTTATAGAACCTGGTGTGTTCTTCACTTCTTCCGCTGTTCCTTGTGCCATTACATTTCCGCCATGTACACCAGCTCCTGGTCCAATATCTATAATCTGATCAGCTGCATACATCGTATCTTCATCATGCTCTACAACTATAACAGAATTTCCTAAATCTCTTAGCTTCTTCAATGTAGCAATTAGCTTGTCATTATCTCTTTGATGAAGTCCAATGCTTGGTTCATCAAGAATATATAGAACGCCTGTAAGTCCTGCACCAATTTGAGTTGCAAGCCTAATACGTTGTGCCTCACCACCAGACAAAGAACCAGCAGGTCTCGAAAGTGTTAAATAATCAAGTCCAACGTCTATCAAGAATTGTAAACGCTTATTCAACTCTTGTAGAATCTGCTCTGCAATCATTGCCTGTGTTGGCGTAAGCTCTATATTATTTATATATTCTTTTATTTTATCTATTGACATATCTGTAAGTTCTTTTATGTTTAAATTTCCAATTCTTACAGACAGACTCTCTTTTCTTAAACGTGCTCCATGGCATGCAAGACAAGGAGATTCACTCATGTACATCTCGTAGAAACTTCTCATACCATTAGATTTAGTCTCGTTATGACGTCTTTCAAGGGTTGGAATTACTCCCTCAAAAGGAGTAGAATATTTTCTTGTTCCTGCAGCAGATGTGTATTCAAAATCAATTACTTCATCTCCTGTACCATATAGGATTTTATCCAAGAAATCCTTTGGTAACTTCTTAATTGGGACGTCTTTTATTTTAACTCCATAATGCTTTGCAATACTCTCAAAGTACATCTTAGCCATAGTATCGCCTTTTTTCATGGTGCTAGCTCCGAAGGCTTTTACACCATCATATAGTGTCTTATCTTTGTCTGGAATTATTAAATCTTCGTCAATTCTCATTAAATAACCAATACCAGTACACTCTGGGCATGCTCCAAATGGATTGTTAAAAGAGAACATTCTTGGTGTTAACTCTTCAAAGCTAATACCACAATCCGTACATGCGTAATTTTGAGAATAGATTTTCTCTTCTTGTCCCGGTACATCTATTGTAACTAGGTTGTTTGCGTATTTCATTGCAGTTTCAACAGATTCAGTTAATCTTGCACGAATACCTTCTTTAATAATTAACCTATCCACCACAACATCAACATTATGTTTCTTCTTTTTATCAAGCGTGATTTCGTCTTCTCCAAGTTCATACATTTGACCGTCTATTCTTACTCTAATAAATCCCGCTTTTTGATAATCTTCTAACTGTTTTGTAAACTCTCCCTTTCTTCCACGTACAACAGGAGCTAGAACTTGAAGTCTTGTCCCTTCTTCAAGTTCTAAAATATTATCAACAATTTGGTCAATAGTCTGCTTTTCAATTTTCTTACCACAGTTTGGACAATATGGCACACCAATTCTTGCATATAATAAACGCAAATAATCATAAATTTCCGTAACTGTTCCAACTGTAGAACGTGGGTTCTTAGAAGTAGTTTTCTGGTCAATAGAAATAGCAGGTGAAAGTCCTTCAATAGACTCAACCTCAGGTTTCTCCATCATGCCTAAGAATTGTCTTGCATAACTAGACAAACTCTCTACATATCTTCTTTGTCCTTCTGCATACAAAGTATCGAAAGCAAGTGAAGATTTACCAGAACCCGAAAGCCCTGTAACAACTACTAATTTATTTCTTGGAATCGTTAAATCTATATTCTTTAAATTGTGTTCTTTTGCACCCTTTATAATAATATTATCATTCATAAAAATTCCTTTCTTGTTTTATGTAAAAGCACATATCTTAACGAAAGACTTTAAAATCTTCCGTATCTTTATATTTCTATAAAATTTTCTTTATAATTATATCATAAACTTGGTGCATTTTCAATAGTTTACAAACTTTTGTTCTTAATTTTTTTATATTATATTAATGAAATGTTTATCAGAAAAACTCAGTTTAATTCACTTCTTTTTATAAGTAATACATCTCTTCTATAATTCTTCAATCTCCTTTTTACTCAATCCTGTTATCTGGCTTATTTCTTCAACAGTCATTCTTACTTTAAGTTTTTTTGCAATCATAAACTTGCCTTGTAGTATTCCCTGTTCCATTCCTTCTTTTCTCTGCTTTCTTATTTCCTTATTAATTATCCTTGCAGCATTCATCATAATCTCATCTTTCTCCTCTCTATTTCTTATTTTTTCTATGAATTTATTTATTATACTTTCATCTTCAGTTCCAGCCAACTCATACTTCACTATTTTCTCTAATTGTGAATTTTCAAATTTGTCTATTCTCTTTTGATTATTTATCATATCTTCAATATTTTTATATAATTCGGCCTTATTTCGTGCTTTTTCTATTAACATTGCTTTAGATGTTATAAGATTATCTTCTAATAACACTTCTCTACTCAATTTATTTGTATCTATCAAAGTGTATTCATTTTCAGTTTCTTCATATCCTTCAATTTTTTCTTCAATATCCTTTATTGATAACATATTCCATTCTCTTTTACCAGTATATAATACTATTACTATTACTTTTGGAATTTTATAATTTCGCTCTTTTAATCTTTTCTTATCTATTGCAGACTCTACTATTGCATTTTTGTAACACAATATTCTATATAACATCTTTAAATCTACACTCGATTGATGTTCTATCAGTATAAAGACATTTTTATTCTTTATCTTGTATACCACATCTGCTTCTACACTGCTAAATGATTGCGTTCTAAATTCTTTTTCGTACTTTTCTATGTCATTTTCTATTAAACTCAAATTTAAATAATGGTTTATAAATTTAACAGCTTATTTTCTATCAGATAGTATTTCTTTAAATAATTTATCATGTTTTTTATCTATATGAATATTCAAGTCATATTTCTCATAATTTTCTTTTAGAATATGGTTATCATTTTTGTTTAATCTCCCCTTGTTTTCATTTATTTGATCATCTTTTAATACTTCTTCACATCTTCTTATTAACTTTTCTATTTTTTCTTTGTTCTTAATATAGAATTCAGATGTGTAACACATAATATCTTTTCCATCTCTTGTTTTTAGCCCTGATGGAATATATTCCATTAATATTCCTCCTTATTATATAATATTGTGTGATTATCAGTCAATATATTATGGTAATATTTTTATTTTGGGTTTATTTTTTAGAATAAAAATTTAAATAACGAATTTTATTAATTGTTATATAAAATTATTGTGAAGTGAATCTTCTTTACTTTTATTGAAATTTAATTATATTCTCCAATCAGTTAATTTTCAAATAAAATCGTACGACAAAATTCTACACAATAAAAGTACACCTCATCACTGATAAACGAAGTGTACTTTTATATTATTTGATTTCAATATTTTCTTTACTGTATTTTTATTCAGTTGCATTTTATCTTTTAAACAATTCATCTTACAATTCTATTTCAATTTTTTTATTTTCTGACAAATTAATCTTCTTATATGATACCTTGCATGCATCTAATAGCTTTCTTGAAGCAATATTGTTTTCAGAATTTGCATATTTGTCTGATAAATATATAACTTCTTTTATTCCTGATTGAATTATCATCTTTGCACATTCATTGCAAGGAAATAAATCTACATATATTTTTGCTCCTTCCAAATCTTTTCTGCTTCCTCTGTAGTTTAAAATTGCATTCATTTCTGCATGGCATACATAGGGATATTTTGTATTTAAGTTTTCTCCTTCTCTTGCCCATGGGAATATGTCATCATTAAATCCATTAGGTGCTCCATTGTAGCCTATTGATAATATTCTATTTCCTTCTCCTACTATGCAAGCTCCCACTTGAGTAGATGGATCTTTGCTTCTCATCGCAGATAATTTTGCAATAGCCATAAAATATTCATCCCATCCAATATAGTTTTTTCTTTTTACATTTTTATTTTCCATAAGCTTTCTCCATTCTTTTAATTGGATATATTCCAATCTTTTATTTTCGCTTATATTTTACAACATTTTCTTGATGATTAAAAGTAGTTTTTTAATTTTTTTATGAATTACTCTAGCCTATTTCATAAAATTTATCTTTTTACCTGACTGATTACTTTAATTATTTGTCAAAATTATTTAAAATTCAATGTAGGCTATAATTTTCTTACTTATATTACAATATGTTACATTTTATTACAAATATTTCACTATTATTTTATATATGAAATATTGTAAAAAGTACTTGATTAAATTTCAAATTACTTGTATATTATTCTTTAGCAAATTTAGTTTAACAATTTAAGGAGTAATTAGTATCATGGGATTTATTAATGTATATACTGGACCAATGAAATGTGGCAAAAGTCAAAAAATTGTAAATGAAATAAAAAGACAATTAATTGCGGGTAAAAATATTATGGTTTTCAAGCCTCTTTTAGATGATAGATGTGGTGATGATGTTATTTCTACTAGAAGCGGGAATTCGGTTAAGGCTATAAATATTCAAGACATCTCTGAGCTTGAAAAATATAATGCTGATTCTTATTTCATAGATGAATTCCAATTTCTAAAAGGCGATGTACATACGATTGATAAAATGGCTTCTGAGGGAAAGAAGTTTTACATTTCTGGACTTAATCTTACTTCTGAAAAGAAGATTTTTGGAAAAATGGGCGATCTTATGTGTATTGCCGATAATGTAGAAATTATGACTTCAATCTGCGAAGTTTGTAAAAGTGAAGAAGCTGTTTTTACTTTCTATAAAGGTGGCTCAAAGGATAAAGATATTGAGGTTGGAGATAATCAGTATCTACCTGTTTGTAGACAATGCTATGAAAAGATGCTAAAAAATCTGAAATAAAAAAGATTTAATATTAAAATAAATTTAAAGTTAAAATACGAAAAGAACAATGCTTGTTTTAATAGGCATTGTTCTTTTTTATCTCCACACTTTATATTTTTAAAATTTATATTGATGAATTTTTCTTTTAATTTCAAAGTTTTATTTCTATACATTTGGCTAAAGTTTTTAGAATTCTATTTTTTCTTCTATCCAATTTTTAACTTCACTAATTGGCATTCTTACTTGTTCCATTGTGTCTCTGTCTCTTATTGTTACAGCTCCATCTTCTAGAGTATCGAAATCAACAGTTACACAGTATGGTGTACCAATTTCATCCTCTCTTCTATATCTCTTTCCGATGCTTCCTGCTTCATCATAATCGCACATAAGGTCTTTTGATAGCATCTCATAAACCTCTCCTGCTTTTTCAGATAATTTCTTTGATAAAGGAAGTACTGCAACTTTATATGGAGCTAATGCTGGATGTAAGTGTAATACTACTCTTGAGTCTCCTTCTCCTAAATCTTGTTCCTCGTAAGCATTGCATAAGAACGCAAGTGCTACTCTATCACAGCCTAAAGATGGCTCTATTACATAAGGAATGAATTTTTCGTTTGTCTCAGGGTCTTGATATGATAAATCTTGTTTAGAATGTTCTGTATGTCTTGATAAATCGTAATCTGTTCTATCAGCAATTCCCCATAATTCTCCCCAGCCAAATGGGAAAGCAAATTCTATATCTGTTGTTGCTTTGCTATAGAAAACAAGTTCCTCAGCACTGTGATCACGAAGTCTGATATTCTTCTCTTCCATTCCAAGATTTAATAAGAAATTCTTGCAGTAGTCTTTCCAGAATTTAAACCATTCTAAGTCTGTTCCAGGCTTACAGAAAAATTCTAGTTCCATTTGTTCAAATTCACGTGTTCTAAATGTAAAGTTTCCTGGTGTAATTTCGTTTCTAAAAGCCTTACCAATTTGAGCTATTCCCATTGGAAGTCTTCTTCTTGTTGTTCTCATTACATTTTTAAAGTTTACAAATATACCTTGTGCAGTTTCTGGTCTTAAGTATATTTGAGATGTTGAATCTTCCGTAACACCTTGGAACGTTTTGAACATTAAATTAAACTTTCTAATGCTTGTAAAATTTGTTTTTCCACAATCCGGGCAAGGTATTTTATTTTCGTTTATGTAATTTACCATTTCTTCATCAGACCAGCCATCTGCAACGATGTCTTTTCCATGCTCATGAGCCCATTCTTCTATTAATTTATCTGCTCTGTGTCTGGTTTTACATTCTTTACAATCTATAAGCGGATCACTAAATCCTGCAACGTGTCCTGTTGCAACCCATGTTTCTGGATTCATAAATATTGCAGCATCAAGACCAACATTGTATTTATTTTCTTGTATAAATTTCTTTCTCCATGTAGCTTTAACGTTATTTTTTAATTCTACTCCTAAAGGACCATAATCCCAAGTATTTGCAAGTCCTCCGTAAATTTCTGATCCAGGATAAATGTATCCTCTATTTTTGCATAAAGCAACTATTTTTTCCATACTTTCTACCATAGTATTTTCCTCTTCTTTTCATCTCAATATTGCTAAAAATCAGCTTTTTAACTTTAGTTATAATATCACTAAATAGCCAATGTGTCAACGATTTTTTCTTGCAAATTATGTTAATTTGTGCTATAATGCTACTTGTACCACAACTTTATATGAAAGGATGGTTTTATGGCACGATTTATTATTACTCTTTCTATCGTTTTGAACGAAGAAGGCAATATCGATTCTCGGGAAATACAGTTTGAGGCAAGGGATATAAGCAATGAGAACGGACCTCTCGTTTGCCAGTTCGGAACATTTATGGTATACACAACCATAGCCGACTCCTACGACGAGGTTTGCTCAAAGCTAAACTTTCTGAAAATTTCTGAAAGGACTTCATTCTTCAACTTTGCAAATCTTCCGAAACCTGAGGGGAAAGTCTATTTATTTGGATCGATTAACCAAAATGAAGATGGCGAACCATTTTTCTACAATCGGTATATTGGAATTGCCATTCCCGTCTTCGGACTTACAAAGGATTGTGTTATAGTCGAATTCTAAAACCGTTCACCCCCATCTGCCCATAGTAGGGCCGGTGGGGCTTTTTTATTTGTTGTTTATGTACACTCTCTTTATGCCTTGTTTGTATGGTTGGTTATTCACAGGGCTGTGGATAATGTGGATAACCCTGTGAATAACTCTGTATCAACATATTCATTTGCTAAGTTTTCCACAGTATTTATGGTAATCTTTTTTATGAAAACTTCGTTTTGAAATATAAAACAATTATGTACATCGTACATTTTTTCGACTTAATTACTGCTAGTCTCCATAATTATTACAAATTGCTATCTTTTTAATTCGACATTATTTGACATTCTCTCTTTTTTATACTATAATTTAATATAACCTTATTTGAAAGGAGAGATTATCTTGCCTATGTCTAAAGGTACAAGCGATTTTTTTAAGTCTAAAGACCAAAAACGGTCTGAAGCCTTGAAATCTTCACAGGTGAAGAAGGTCGTCAAAGGCGGCCACATACCACGCGTGATACGCAGTAACGTCAAAAACAAGGGCTAAAGTCTCATACACCCTGCAGAACCAATTTCTGCAGGGTGCATTTCTTTTTGTCACATAAAGAAACCACGGGTTATACCCGTGGTTATGGCTTTAAAACACTATAAATATCAATTAGTATTCTAATCATGATTTAAAAAATTTATTACTTTAAATTTATTGCTATAATTAGAAGTATTTGAAGTACAATTATTACAGGTACGCCAATAAAAAACTTAGGCTTTTGGGTTTTATGATGGAATACATACATTCCTATAATTTCTCCAATACTTCCTCCAATTAATGCTAAAAATAATAAAGTTGATTCTTTTATTCTCCATCTTCCCTTTTTTGCTTTTTTCTTATCAATAAACATTGCAAGAAATGCTATTATATTTATTATAATCAAATATATTATTATATTCTTTATTGAAAAAATGCTATTTAAACTATCCATTCTATTTCTCCTTTTTCAATTCTGTTAGTAACTGTTCTTTTATTTTATCTACATTAGGAAAAATTAGATTAACTCCACTTTTCTTTAATGCAAATATCTTATTAACTTTTTTAATAATTTCTCTTCTCGTTTCTGATGCTACCTTCAGTACTCTTCCTTCAATTGTATCAATATGGTCTATGTATTTTTTTGTTATTGGAAACATATTTTGAATTAAAAAAGCTTGCTTTCTTCCTCTATAATTTCCTATTATTATAGTATCACATTTTTTATATTTTTTCACTTTATTTTCTATAATTTTGCTATATTTCTCAATTTTACTACTCATTGGAATAAACCACATTATTTCTTCATCTTCCATTTTTAAGCAAAAATAATTTGGTCTAGTTGCATCTCCTTCATGATTTCTCATTAACTTTTCATCATTTACAAATTCGAAATATTCATTTTTTACATGGTACACATATCCTTCTTCTATTATCATAAAACACCTTCTTATAAAAAAAAATTAAGGAAATACATTATTACTGTATTTCCCCTATCATAATTTACAACATGGTATGATTTATTATTCGCACCAACCACAAGCGAAACATTTGACAACATGGCATAACTTATTATTCGCACCAACCACAAGCGAAATCATTTACTATATATTTATTATATACGCCATTTATACTAAAGTCAATGTCTTTTATAATAAATATAAGATATTATATGCATTTTTTTACATGATATTACATTTCATTGTTTCGCCCAAAAAGGGGCGTCCCTGTTGGGCGAGAAAGGGCGGTTCCTGTTGGGCGAAATTTTATGCAAATAAGCTCATTTGATTGCTTTGGCTCATTCCCTTTAAGCAACCTGCTTTTTCAAGCATTTCTATTGTAGATTTTCCTACCTTTGCACGAATCTTCATATCATCTATTGACATGAATTCTCCTTCTTTTCTTGCCTCTTGTATGCTTTGTGCAGCAACAGTTCCAAGTCCAGGTATGCTGTTTAGAGGAGGTACGATTCCTTCTTCTTCTACTTTGAATTTTACTGCATCAGAATTATATAAGTCTATTGGTAAGAAGTTTAAACCTCTTTCATACATTTCTAATACTATTTCCAATACGCCATAAGTGTCTTGGTCTTTCTTGGTTGCTGCTTTTCCAGCAAGTTCTATTTCTTTCATTTTGTTTTTTACACGTTCTACTCCGTGGCACATTATTTCGCTATCAAATGCATCAGCTCTGATTGTAAAGTATGCAGCGTAGTATGCTTTTGGAATATGTACCTTGAACCATGCAATTCTAAAAGCGTTTGTAACATAAGCTGCAGCATGTGCTTTAGGGAACATGTACTTTATTTTTTTACATGAGCCAATATACCATTCAGGTATGTTGTATTCCCTCATTGTTTCTTCATGTTTTTTCCAACCTTCAGGATCTTTCGATGGCTTTCCTTTACGAACAAACTCCATTATTTTGAAGGCTTTTTGTGGAGGTAATCCTTGCTTTATTAGATATATCATAATATCATCTCTACAACATATTGCGTCTTCCAGTTTTATTGTTCCTTCATCAATTAAGCTTTGTGCGTTGTTCAACCATACGTCTGTACCGTGTGATAGACCTGAAATTCTAATTAACTCATCGAAGGTTTTTGGCCTTGTGTCTACTAACATTCCTCTTACGAATTTTGTTCCAAACTCTGGTACTCCAAAGCTTCCCACCTCACTGTGTATCTGCTCTGGTGTAACTCCTAATGCCGTGGTAGAACTAAATATAGACATTGTTTCCTTATCATCAAGCGGTACTTTAGTTGGATCTTGTCCAGTAATATCAAATAACATTCTTATCATTGTAGGATCATCGTGTCCTAGTATATCTAGCTTCAATAAGTTTTGGTCTATTGAGTGGTAATCAAAGTGAGTAGTGATTATATCAGATGTTGGGTCATCTGCTGGATGCTGAACAGGTGTGAATTCATAGATTTCTCTTCCCTTTGGAACAACTATAATTCCACCAGGGTGCTGACCTGTTGTTCTTTTTATTCCTGTACAACCATAGGCAACTCTTATTACCTCTGAATTGTTGATTGGTATTCCCCTTTCCTCATTATACTTTCTTACATAACCCATTGCAGTCTTTCCAGCAACAGTACCAACAGTTCCTGCCTTAAAAGTAGTACCTTTTCCAAATATTACTTCTGTGTATCTATGAGCTTTTGCCTGATATTCTCCAGAGAAGTTTAAGTCGATATCTGGTTCCTTGTCTCCATTAAATCCTAAGAAAGTTTCGAATGGAATATCTATTCCGTCTTTATCTAATCTGTGACCACATTTTGGACAAGTTTTATCCGGTAAGTCGAATCCATTTTTTACTCCATAATCAGTAAAGTCTGAGTATTTGCAATTTGGACATCTGTAATGTGGTGGAAGTGAGTTAACCTCCGTAATACCTGTCATGTTGGCAACAAATGATGAACCAACAGAACCTCTGGAACCAACGATATAGCCATCTGCATTTGATTTCCAAACTAGTTTCTGCGCTATTATGTACATAACGGAGAATCCGTTTTTAATAATAGATGTTAGCTCCTTATCAAGTCTCTCTTCAACTATTTGTGGAAGTGGATCTCCATATAATTCATGTGCTTTTTTATATGCAATATCTTTAATTGTTTTTTCGCAATCATTGATATATGGAGGACATTTTTCTGGCGATATTGGGCTAATTTGTTCACACATATCAGCTATTTTATTTGTATTAGTAACAACTACTTCGTATGCCTTTTCTTCACCCAAATAACTAAATTCTTCTAGCATTTCTTCTGTTGTTCTTAAATATAATGGAGCCTGCAAATCACAATCAGCATATCCTTGGCCAGCTTCCAGTATACGTCTATATATTTCATCCTCTGGATCCATGAAATGAACGTCGCAAGTTGCAACTACTAATTTATCTAACTTTTCTCCTAAGGCAACTATTTTTCTGTTTATATCTCTTAAAGCTTCTACATCTGGTACGACACCATTTCTAACCAAGAACATGTTATTTCCAGTTGGCTGAATTTCAAGATAATCATAATCTCTTGCGATTGCTTCAATTTCATCATCATCTTTTCCATTTTCTATTGCCTGATATAATTCTCCTGCTTCACAAGCACTTCCTAAAATCAAACCTTCTGAATATTGCTTATATATTGATTTTAATAGCATAGGTCTGCCTTTATATATGTAATCCAAATGTGATATTGAAATTAATTTGTATAAGTTCCTTAGTCCGACATAGTTTGTAGCAAGAATTATTGCATGAAAGCTCTTTAATTTCTTGTAATTTACGTTTTCGCCAGCAAGCTTGTCTATGTCTTCTATAGTTTTAGCGCCTTTTTTATCAAGCATATCTAGCATTACTCTAAATACTTTTACAGTAGTGTCAACATCATCTAATGCTCTATGTGCAACTATTACCTCAATTCCAAGTTTTTCAGCAATTATTCCTAACTTATACTTTTTGAAGTCAGGGAATAAATCTTTTGCTAGTCTTAGAGTATCTAAATAGGTGTTATCTAAAGATAATCCTAATTGTTTTGCATTGTATTTCAAGAAACCAACATCGAAGTCTGCGTTATGTGCAACAATTACGCTATCTCCAACAAATTCTAATACCTTTGGCAATACTTTATCTATTGTCTCGGCATCTTTTACCATATCATCTGTAATATTCGTAACTTCTACAACTCTTTGGGGAATTGGCTTTTCAGGGTTTACGAAGCATTCAAATTCATCAATAACTTCGCCTTTTTCGTTCATCTTCATTATACCGATTTCGGTAATCTTCTCTGTTCTAAACGAAAGACCTGTTGTTTCTAAATCTAAGACACAATATGTAGTGTGTAAATCTTGTCCCTTTGGGTTCGAAACAGATGGAACCTTATCTGGAACCAAGTATGCCTCGACTCCATAAAGTACCTTCATGTCTGGGTTGTTCACTCCCAACATCTTGTGCGCATCAGGAAATGCTTGAACACTTCCATGGTCAGTAATTGCAATAGACTTCATTCCCCACTTCATTGCACGCTTTATCAAGCTCTTAACAGGAGTAATTCCGTCCATTGTACTCATTTGAGTATGCATGTGAAGTTCAACTCTTTTTACCTTTGCATTATCCATTCTAGCTTGAACTTTTTCTTCTGGCATTTCTATAATTGTATTTACAAGAACACCAAGTTGCTTTGCATAAGGATCAAATTGAGCAGTTCCAGCAACTCTCAACTTTGATGCTGATTTTAATCTTTTCTTTAATTTATCTATTTTTTCAGGAGCAGAAAATACTTTGCAATCTATTGTGTTAGTACCATCATACATACTAAATATGACTAAGAATTTGCCTGATTTTAGTTCTCTTACCTTTATTCCTAAATTGATATCTTCGTCTTTTGGATCAAGTTCAACATTTAAAAGTTTTCCTTCAAGTATAACATTTCCACTATCTACTCCAATGTCCGTTATCTTGGTAATAGGTGTACTTAAATTCAAACTTCTACCATAGATTAATGGTGTATCTTCTTCTTGTTCTGGTATTGCCTCTGGTGGAATATTTCCAGGATTTTCAGCATTTGTTGGAATATTTTGCATTTGAGCAAAATTTCCATTAGAAGAGTTTCCATTAGTTCCATCTGGAGCAGATGCTTGTGCATAAGCATTCGCTTTCTCATTTATATCTCCTTGAACCTTAGCATTTCCATATTTATTCTCTTGATATTTTTTCTTGTTTTCCAAGAACTGTTTCTTTCTAGCTTGAGCATTCTCATACTGCAAATCGCTATAATTGTTTCCGAAACTTGAACCACCGTGTTTCTTAGCTGTTCCTCCAGCAGACTGTTTTTTTCTCATCTCTTCTGCTAGTGCTTCATTATTATCTTTTGTAAGTTCTAGAATGGTATTTTTTTCAAGTTTTTCTAAAGCTTGTCTATAATCAATAATATTTTTTTCTGGTACATTTTCAGCATATTCAATAATATATTTCTTTCCATATATATTTTCTATCAGCCCAGAAAAAACCTCATTAAATTTATTGTTTTCTAAGAATTCCTTCCCATTAAGAGATAATGTTACATTAATAGTATTTCCTTTTATTTCGATTGTACTATTTCTTAAAAATGCCTTTGCAATCGGATGTTTATGAGAAATATATTCTATAATGTTTCCCCATTGTTTCAGAATTTTATTAGAAATCTCATCTTCTAAATCTTCTTTAAAATCCTTTATTGTGTCTACATCTTCTTGAGCTTCCTGTTCAATATCGTAAGTAATATTTATCTTAGCTTCTCTAACCTGAAAACGTCTTTGCATATATTTTTCTAAGTCAAGTACAGCCATTATATCAATTGGTTTTTTTGAAACAATGTTAAGCTCTAAAATATTTTGTTTTTTATATAAATTAATTCCTATAACCTTTGCTGCGTTTAGTTCAAAACTATTAGAATTGTAATCTTTAAACACTTCTTTTACAGTTTTAGGCTTTCCAAGTTCCTCCATAATAAATTCCCCCAACTATTTTTGTAATATCGTTAAATGTTACAAAAACTGATAGTAAAATAAGTACTGTGAATCCCATCATTTGAATCTTTAATTCTGTTTCTTGTTTTAAAGGCTTTTTTCTTATTGCTTCAATAATTAATAGCAATATTTTTCCTCCATCTAGTGGTGGAAATGGTAAAAGATTAGTTATTCCAAGCGACATAGAAACTACAGATATTATATAAACATACTCTTTTATTCCTGACGTTTGGGCAACTATGCCAGAGATTCCTACTGGTCCAACAAATTCGTCTACAGTTACCTTACTTGTAAATAATATTTTAATGCTCTCAAGCATTTCTCCTATAAAGCCTTTTGTATTAAGAAACGCATATTGCAATCTTACACCAAATCCTGATGCAGATGCAGGTATTGTTGTTGATAATATAAAAAATAATATTATCGCAAAAATTATATTTACAACCGCTCCTGCTGCAACAATAGCAATCCTTTTGCCAATGCTTGCCTTACTAAAAGAGCCCTCTTTATCAGAGTGCTGCTCTTCGCCTTCCATGCTTACAAAACCGCCCAGCGGAATAAGCCTTAATGCATATTTAGTTTCTTTCCCTTGTTTTTTTAATATCTCTGGTCCAAATCCAATTGCAAATTCGTTTACGCGTACTTTGCATAATTTTGCAACTAGAAAATGACCTGTTTCATGTATTGCAACTAAAAATCCCAAAAGAAATATAATTTTAATGGCACTGATTAAAAATTCCATTATATTTTGCTCCTTTATTTTTATTAAATAAACAAAAACAATAGATAAGCAAATGGTGCAATAAATATAACACTATCTACTCTGTCAACCATTCCCCCATGTCCTGGAATCAAATCGCTAAAATCTTTTATTCCGGCATATCTTTTTATACTAGATGCAGATAAATCTCCAATTTGACCTACTATACTTAATATTATGCCTGTTATAGTAATTAATGCTATATTAATATTAAATCCTGCAAAATTATTTAATATTACTGTATAGATTATCATACAAATTGTAGCTCCTAATGTTCCTCCAATGCAACCTTCGATTGTTTTATTAGGACTTATGTCTGTAAAATGATGCTTTCCAATTGCTTTTCCAGTTATGTAAGCAAATACATCTGTAAGCCATGAACTAATGAATACATACCATATTAAGAACTTACCATTTTCCATATTTCTAATTATAGACATAAACATCAAGAATAATACAATGTAGCATATTCCAAAAAAAGTTATTGCTATGTCTATAACATCAGTTTTCGTTTTTTTCGAAAGTACAACTATAAACAATGCTAATATAGATAATGGCAAAATAGTTGCTATTGCAATTATTGCATATTCCTTGGGAATTACATGAATAAACATTATTGCTATTGCTGATATGTATCCTACCCATCTTACAGGGTGATGCCCTTTCACTTCAAATGCATGAAATAATTCATGTATACATCTAAGCGCTATGATTCCCATAAAAACATCTACAACATATTTATTACCAAGAATAAATACTAAAAGGACTGTTGGAAGCATTATTGCTGCTGATATAACTCTTTTCATAATTTTACCCTCTCGTTTAATTCAACTTTGTAAATTTTATTACATATTCCTTAAATTTTATTATTCAATTCTATCACTTAATTTTATTGTACAAAATTATATTCGATTCTATATTATTTTGCACAATACTATAATCAGTCATGTTATTTATTTCCGCCAAATCTTCTTGTTCTTTTTTGATAAATTTGTATTGACTCTAACAAATCTGAATTTGAATACTCTGGCCAATATTTGTCTGTAAATACGAATTCTGAATAAGAAATTTGCCATGGCAAGAAATTACTAATTCTCTCTTCTCCCGAAGTTCTAATTAGTAAATCTGGATCAGGCTGACCTGCTGTATATAAACTATTTGATATTTCATTTTCAGTTATATCATCTATTTTAAGTTTTCCATCTAAAACCTTTTGAGTAATAGTCTTTACAGCTGTAACAATTTCGTCTCTTCCGCCATAATTGAAAGCAATGTTTAAAACAAGTCCTGTGTTATTCTTTGTTTTTTCTTCAACACTTCTTATTTCTTTTTGTAAATCTTTAGGTAAATCTCCGATTCTTCCTATTACATTTACTTTAATATTCTCATCATAAGACTTGAAAAAATCTAATATGTAGAATTTTAGAAGTTTCATTATTGCCCCAACTTCTTCTTCTGACCTTTTCCAGTTTTCTGTAGAGAAGGCATAAACAGTTAAATATTTTATGCCTATCTTATTTGCAAATTTCGAAATTCTTTTCAAATTTTCTGCTCCTTCTTTATGTCCTTGAGCAGTATTTAAATTATTCTTCTTTGCCCATCTTCTATTACCATCCATTATTATTGCAATATGCTCTGGTAAATTGTTTACATTAATAATTTCATCTAATTTTTCAATATTTTCCTCGTTAGCATTATTTATTGTATCACTCATGTTACGATAACCTCACTATACAGTCATTATTTCTTTCTCTTTTTTCTCTAATAATTGATCTATCTCGCTAATCTTTGCATCAGTCATCTTCTGGATTTTGTCTTCTGCTGAAGATAATTCATCTTCTGTAAGACCTCCATTTTTTTGTTCTTGTCTTGCCATATCGATTCCATCTCTTCTAATAGAACGGATTGCAACCTTAGATTCTTCTGCAGTTTTTCTTATTTCTTTAACTAAATCTTTTCTTCTTTCCTCAGTAAGCTCTGGGAAGTTAAGTCTTATAACTTTTCCATCATTCATTGGATTAATTCCAATTTCAGCTAAATTTATAGCCTTCTCTATGTCTTTAAGAATGCTCATATCCCAAGGTTGAATTACTATAGTTCTTGGCTCTGGAACAGAAATTCCAGCCATTTGGTTTATTGGAGTTGGAACTCCATAATAATCTACTCTTATTTTATTTAATATGTTAGGGTTTGCACGACCTGCTCTAACCTCTGCTAAATTTTCTTCAAATACACTTATTGTTTTTTTCATTTTTTCTTCTATACTATTAAAATCCATTTTTTATACCTCTTTCTTTATTCTTCCTCTACTAATGTTCCAATCTTTTCACCTTTAACGGCTCTAACTATATTATCTGGGTCATTAATGCCAAATACAATTAAAGGAATCTTATTGTCTCTGCATAATGAAGTAGCAGTAGAATCCATTACCTTTAAATCTTTATTTAATATGTCTAAATAAGATATTTTGTCATATCTTATAGCATTTTTGTCTATTTTAGGATCTGCAGAATATACGGCATCAATTGTTTTTGCAACCAATATTACTTCAGCCTCTATTTCAGCTGCTCTTAAAGCTGCTGTTGTATCTGTTGTGAAATAAGGATTTCCTGTTCCACAAGAGAAAATTACAATTCTGCCTTTTTCTAAATGCTTAAGTGCCTTTCTTTTTATATATGGTTCAGCAATTTGTCTCATTTCAATAGCAGTTTGAACTCTTGTATACATTCCTCTTGCCTCTAATGCATCTTGCAATGCTAATCCATTCATTACAGTTGCAAGCATTCCCATGTAATCTGATGTGGTTCTTTCCATTTGAGTTCCATATTTTCCTCTCCAGAAGTTTCCGCCACCAACAACAATAGCAATCTCTACTCCCATTTGTTTAACCTTTTGTATTTCGTCGCAAATACTACCTAAAACTTTTGGGTCAATACCTGTTTTGTTTTCACCAGCTAAAGCTTCTCCGCTTAATTTTAATAAAATTCTTTTATACTTTGCTTCCGGCATTTTTATTCCTCCATTTTCTAAATTAAACTGCCCTTATTCTATCACACAATAGCAATAAATGTATAGACTTTTTTCTAAAAAAATCGAAAACATTTCGACATAATATTTTATTAAATTATTATGTTTCATACATTATTTTTATGTTTCTGTAAAAAATAATATTATGAAAAAGATATTGTTTTTTAAAATTTTATTTTTATTAGCCATGATAGGGCTCGTTACCTTTATTATAATATTTATGCTATATGTTTATGATGTATCAAAAAAAGATAAATTATCCAGCAATCTCGCTAAATCTTATTCTATAGCTTTTTTATATTCAGGAAATACTCCCTACTCATTGAGCTTACAGAATGATAACTCAACGTCTTCAAGTGAAGCTTCTGACTCTTCTTTATATTCAAGTCAGTTTCAAAGCTTAAATTCAGATTCTAGTTCCATTTTTAATTATAATTCTACTTCTGGTTCAAAAGGTAATTCTTCAGATTCATTTGTTATTGGCATAATTAAAATTGATAAAATAAAATTGGATTATCCAATATTGTCAGATGTTTCTGATGAACTATTAAAAATTGCACCTTGCAGATTTGCGGGTCCCTTGCCTAATAAAATTGGAAATTTATGCATAGCAGGGCACAACTACATTGATAATACTTCATTTGCGCAAATTGTAAAATTAACTTCTGGAGACACTATCAATATTTATGGCCTTGATGGTAAATCAGTAGAATACCATGTAACAGAGAAAAAAGAAGTTGAAGGAACAGATTTCTCATGCACCTCACAATTTACAGGTGGAAAAAGAATTGTAACTCTTATGACATGCAATTCCATAAAGCAGACTAGAGTAATTATAAGAGCCGAGGAATAAAAACAACTCATAAAACCACAGCTACAAAGCTAAAGTCTTATGAGTTATTAATATATTAATTATAAAATTCATTATTTTACATTATAATCTCTTATTTTCTTATAAGCGTAAATTGCTGATACAGCACATACACCAACTAATATTGCAACAACATAACCATCTGCAACACCTGTTTTTGGAAGTGTAGTAGTTGTATTTGCTGTGTTATATGTTGTAGAAGTGTTTAGAGCATTATAAGTTGTATTTGCTGTTGTATTAGAAGTTGTGTTATCAGTTGTATTTTGCTCTGTGTTCTGAGTTGTTGAACCACTTCCACCGATTATAACTGGTGTAGTATTTTCAGCGAAAACTACTGTAGAAAAAGATATAATTACTATTGCAAGAATAGTTCCAATAATCATTTTAGAATTTCTTTTCATCATACATTTTCTCCTTTTCATTCGATAATTAATATTATTATTTACAGTTTTAATTTTACTATTCTTTTTTTATATAGTCAATAGATTTTTATTGCTTTTTTATTACCATTATGTTACATTATGGTATTTCTTGTAACAATTTGATTATTCTTGTGTATATGGTAATATAGCAATTTGTCTAGCTCTCTTAACAGCAATAGTAATATCTCTTTGATGTTCTCTACATGCACCTGTAGTTCTTCTTGGTAATATCTTTCCTTTATCATTTATAAATTTCTTTAATTGATCAGCATTTTTGTAATCTAATACTAAATCTTTATTAGCACATAAAGGACATACCTTTTTTCTCATTTTTCTGAACTTTGGGTTGAAATCATCATCTTTGCCAGTATTTCTTCTATTTTGTTTTCTGTCTGCCATCTTTCTATCCTCCCTATTCTTATTATAAATTAAAATGGTAGGTCGTCGCCAGATGAAACTTCAAATTCTGATGTAGCTCCTGTATCAGAAGATTGTGCTTGATCAGCACCAAAGCTTGAATCAAAGTCTCCTGTTGCTCCATCTCTTCTGCCTTCTGCAAAATATGTTTCTTCTACTACGACTTCTGTCACATAACGTTTTTGACCATTTGCATCGTCGTAAGTTCTTGTTTGCAATCTACCTACAACTGCAACTTGTTGGCCCTTTTTAAAATATTTGCTTACAAATTCCCCTGTTTTGTTCCAAGCAACGCAGTTTATAAAGTCTGCTTGTCTTTCTTCTCCTGGTCTTGTAAATCTTCTATTTACGGCTAGTGAAAAAGATGCAACCAATGTGTTACTTGTTTGTGTGTATCTAACTTCTGGGTCTCTTGTTAGTCTTCCCATTAAAATTACTTTGTTCATAAGTGACCTCCATTTTTTACTTTTTAAATTATTCGTTTACGTTTATTGTCATGAATTTAATAACATCATCAGTGATTCTGTAATTTCTTTCTAACTCTGCTATTAAGCTTGGGTTTGCTGTAAAGTAGAATACTACATAATATCCTTCTGCATTTTTCTTTACAGGATAAGCTAATTTCTTTTTACCTAAGTTATCAGCTTTTTCAACATTTCCATCTTTATTAATCATTTCTGTAAATTTTGTAGTTAAGGCATTAAGTCTTTCCTCATCAACAGCTGGATTAATAATGATTACACTCTCGTATTTATTCATTATTTTCACCTCCTTTTGGATTATAACCTACATACTTAAGATGTAAGTAAGGACTTTTAATTTTATACATTGTTACACATAGTAAAAAATTAAAAGTAGTGCTTTTACACTACTTTGTATTGTAACACGAATTGTAAACAAATGCAAGGATTTTCGGGTAATTTTGTGATTTTGTACAATTTTTTCTAGTTTTATTTTCTTTTAAAATTTCAAAAGACTGCAAGTGGAAAATTTTAGATGTGTGGCCCATTTTCAATGGGTACCACCTAAAATTTTCCACATAGCGTATTCCATTCGCTATGCGTTGGCATAGCCTTCTTTTTGTTTTCCCTTTGTCATAGAAGTTTTGAGTTCTTCTTTAGAACTCTTCGCCTCTATATCTCATGGTATCAAATATAAAGTAGGGCGAGAACCATTGCTACTGTAGGTGATGGTAGGAAGGTCGTAGAGACGATCAGAAGCCGGAGAGAGAGAGCCAAAGTCGTAACAGCCGCCTCCGCTGTAAACTCTGCCGTTGGGGCTGACTGCTTCTTGTGTAAATTCCACACAGTTTCCAGCAAAGTCATATATATTATTTGCCTTCCAACTTTCACTAAAGCCTGTATTTTTTTTACTTCCATATCCATCTGCTGTATTATCCTTATAGTTTCCCCATTTACTTGAATCCGTTATACTAAATCCAGAACCTGCTAGCCAATTACATGTAGCATCCCACTGCAATCCCCATATCATTCGTGTTTTTACTTTTGATCCTACTGCAAGTGTAGTACAATTTTTATATAAAGTATACCAATTTACATCTGTCTGAGTTGCTCCTGTCTTCTCTCCATTTGCTGTTAACTCATATCTTCCTATATAAAATCCTTTATACTTTTCTAAACTTGCTATCATTTCTTCATAATCACTTTTCATAGTCTCTGCCATATTTGCCAGACTACTAAATCCTGCTGTTTTTGCTCTTTCATCAGTATCACCATTAGTTGATTCAGGTACTATATCTGGCTCTCTAAAACTACTTGTATCGCCTGGTTTTACTCTTGTTTTTCCACTGATTATAGCTGAATTTGTGTATTTTGTAGTTTTTACTCCTGTACTTCCTGAAAGTGCTACCCCTGCATCTACTGTTGTGTATAAACTACTTGGTGTTTCTACTGGCACCCAGACCCACTGATTTCCTGTTAAATCTCTTCTTACATTTTCTTTTCCTTTATCTAATTCCTTATCTGCTACATTATCTGAAATAACAAGACCTTTTGCTTTTGTTCCACCAACATAGTAATAACCTTCTGGTATTGGCACTCCATCTACATACTTGTCTCTCATTTCAAAATATACACTTTTTCCAAAGTTTACATCAGATATTGTAGTTCCTGTTTTGCTATCAGCCGAATAGTTTGAAATACTAAATTCAATCTTTTTTCCATTTTTGCTGTTTCCGCTTGAGTCTGAAGCAGATGCTACTTTATAAGTTGCTGTGCATATATTTCCATTCCAAGTACAGCTACTTGTTACATCTTGTCCATCTATTACAACTGTTGGATTTTGTGTTAGCGTGTAATTTGAAATAAATTTAAGTGTAACAGTATCTCCCAAGTCCGCTCTTGTTGAATCACTTCCATCACTCTTCATAGATACAGCTGCTATTATTGGTAAATCAGTTTTTGAATAATAATCTGATGCAAATCCACCATCTGAATAATCATCTACAGATGTATAATGTCTTTCGCCGTTTAAAACAGCACCTTTTAAATAATAAACCGTTAAACTTCTTTCATTTACAACATATAAGTCGTTATCTGTTGACGTAAAAGTTCCATCTTTATTTCCTTCTCCAAAGTATGTCTCTGCATCTGGTATAAGTCTCATGTCTATATAATAATATTTATCATTATCATTTGGATTTTTGTCTTTGCTTGGTACATCAATACTTGTTAATACCTTGTCTGTTGCAACAGGCAAGGTACCATTATTTAAATAGTATAATTTAGTTGCCTCTGATAATGTTATTATATCTTCTTTAAACTTGTTGTAGTTCTTCATTTCTATATTTGTTGTCATTGTTGCACTTAGTCCAACCGAAATGATTATCATCACTATTACTGTAACTGCCAGTGCTATCAATGTAATACCATTCTCGCTTTTAAATTTTTCCATTTTATCCTCCGTTGTTTTTATTATTTTTCTTTTCATTCTGTTTTAATTTTACTATTAATCTTTTTTATTTTCAATATGTTTTATGAAAAAATTTCAATTGGCTTTGAAGTTAATTAAAATGGAAAATTCCACTTAATACCCAAACCTAATTTACTTTTTATATTATTTTATATTAAAGGCTTTTATCTTCATTGAAAACGCCTTATTTTCTCTTATTGTTATGTACCACAAATAAACTAGTATAATTATTATTGCTATATTTCTATAAATTAATACAAATATGCTTCCCATTATTGTTAATATTATTACAGTGCAATTTGATACTTTATTTGTTATTGTATATGAATTTTTTAATCCAGCAAATATATGTACTAATTCCTTTAAAATTCTTCCTCCGTCTAGCGGATATATCGGCAATATGTTAAATGCAAATATTAGAATGTTTGAATATATCAGTAATTCTAATGGTAGTCCTAATAAATATGTTTCTTGGGTTTCTTTGTAAAATATTAAACACGCTAAAATTATTATAAGATTTACCATTGGTCCTGCTAAAGCAATTATTGCCTTCTTAACAGCTAACACATTTCCATTTCTAATTTTTACATTGTAGTCTTCACACTTTGTTTTGAATTTTATTGTAAATCCTGTTAGTATCATTGATATTGTTTCTGGTTTAAAGCCTAAAATTAAACCAACAAATAAATGTCCTAGTTCATGTATTAATGCAAATAACATTAATAAGGCATATATTTTTATCTGTCTTGTTAATATAAAAATAATTAGAAACAAAAACACTTTTAAATTCATTTTTATTTGCATCGAATTTTCCTTTCTTCACTATAAAGTCCTAAAATTATATTTTAATCAATTTTCACAGCATAAATTCTATTATATTGGTAATACTCTGCCGAAACATTTTCTTAATTTTTCTTTACTACAATGATTAAAACTTACATACTTCCTAATATGCTTTCTGGATTAATGAATCTATTTTCTCTTCTTATCTCAAAGTGTAAGTGAGGACCTGTTGCTCTTCCAGTACTTCCAACCTCTGCTATTTTTTGTCCCTGTTTTACGCTATCTCCTTCGTTTACAAGCAATTTACTACAGTGAGCATATAATGTCATTACCTCTCCATTTTCTATTCTCAAATGCTTTCCATAATCTCCTTCACTCGAGTTTTGAGTTACTGTTCCGTCTATTGCTGAAACAATTGAAGTCCCCGTATTTCCAGCAATATCGATTCCATAGTGGTTTGCTGTAACAATTTCGGTTGCAGTTCTTGAACCAAATTTTGAAGTGATTACTCCTGTTAATGGCCATATTATATTTATGTTCTGTTTTACATAATCTATGTCTTGTTCTTCTTGAGTTTTTGTTTCTTCTACAGCTATTTCTTCTGCCCCTCCGATTGGTTCTACATTTTGATTTTTCTCTGTACTTTCATTTGCATCTTGAGTCTGTGTATTTTCATTATTTTGGTTTTCTACATTCTCACTATTTTCATTTTCCAGACTTCCGCTATTTGTATTTTCTTCATTTGTCACATTTTCCGTTTCCTGTTTTCTGCTTTCTTCACCATTATTTTTTAGCCTTCCAATTAATCCATTAAAATATTCCTTAACATTCTTGAAATACTGGTTTTCTTCTATATTTGACAGACTTATATCATAAGAAAGTAATTCTTTCGTTTTCGTGTTTACATCTTCCGAAAATATGAGTTTTGAATTATTCATAAAATAAAATGCAAAGTAAATAATTGTGCAAATTACTATCTGTAGCATCATCTTTTTAACAATTTTTTTCTTAGTTTTTACTGAATTCGGTTTGGCAGAATCTCTTCTTCTTTCTATACAGGCATATTGATTTGCGTTATATCTATTTTCATATCTTCGTCTATTGTAAATTTCCTCTGCCCTTCTAATTCTTTCTTCTTGGCTTAGTATTCTTTCCATAAAAAAACACCTCTTCCTTTGTTTTATAAATTTATATTCCAAAGGTTAAGGTATTATTACTTTTTAATTTTGTTTTCATTTTATTTTTGCTTTTTGGCATTTTTTTAATCTATTTTCATTCTTCTATATTATTTTATCATCGTTTAAGTATGCTAAATACGTTTACGAATCAAATCAAGGTAACACTCTATATCTACTTAATTATTTGTATTGCAACACAAATTAAGCTTATAATAGCAAGCATTACATTTAAAATTCTTACTTTTTTATATAACTTTTCTATTTTTTTCACTTTCTTTTCAGCTAAAATTTGATTCTCTATTTTTGCAATATAATTTGCTACAACCATTTCTGCTTCTTTTATTATATAATTTCTTTCCTCTTTTTTTATATTCTCAATCTTTTTTAGTTCTTCTTCCTTCATGTAGCCCTGGATTGCTCTGCTTTTGCCGTCTTGCATAAGAGTCTTATAATTTATGTCTTTTGATTCTTTCTTATTTTTCACAACAACAATGGCTTCATCAATCAGGTTGGAAGGCAAGTTTTTCAAAATTATAATGTTCTTCATATTTTCAGGATTCATATATGTACCTCCTATATTTTTGTGAATTTCTCACTTTTATATAGGAATTATTGCCATCTTTATTGTTTTTATACTTCCATTCTTAATAATTATTTTTTTACTAAACAATTCTTTCTGTTTTCCTAAAGATTATTGAATATATGATGTCAAGCATTTTACTTGCAATCTTTTCAACTTGCTTTGCTTCTACACTTTCTAATTCTATTAAATTTCTACTTATGTTGTTATAATTAATTCCGACAACACCTTTTAAAATTATATCTCCTTTTACCATTCTGCCTCTGTTTACTCCAACTCCAATTAATATTTCTGCTGGTGTAATCATAACTTTTCCAATGTTCTCTTTGCTACCAAGTGCAGAATCTATAATCACGATTTCAGAATAATCTTGACTATCAATATTTTTTATAAACTCTTCCACATTGTAATATAGTATAGGATTTTCAAATGTTCCAATAACATCAATCTTTACATTGTTCTGAATCAGTCTTTTATTCTTCTCAAGAACCGTTCCTATTAAAGGTCCAAGACTATCTCCAATTATTTTTCCATTTCCTATACATACAAACAATATGTTTTTCAAACTCACATAACTCCTTTAAATGTTATAAAAATATGTAGCTTCAAGGTCTGCTTCATTTAACAACAGAGCTATAGGATATTTTTTGTAAGCTTCGCCTAGAGTTCCATATAGTTCTTTAGGCTCTGTAAAGCCCATATGCCAACGAATCGCATATTTTTCCTCATTTGTTAATTTTATGTACTCTGTAAGCATCATTACAGATTTTTCTCCATGTCCATAAGGAATTGTATCATTCACAGTGTAGTATGGAACTTTCTCCCACTCTCCTAATGCGTTTTTTGCATTTCTATAATCTGTTTTGTAGAAATTTGTTTTACATATATCATGTAATAATGCAGCAATTTTTACAGTATCATCAGGAGTGTTTAACCCACTATTCTTAATTTTTTCATTGAAAATTTCATATACTTTCATGCTGTGTTCTAGAAGTCCACCTTCATAATTACCATGGAATCTTGTGCTTGCTGGTGCTGTATAAAAATCTGATTTTTCTAAAAATGCTAATAGATTTTCTATTCCTTCTCTTTTTGTTGATCTTAATAATTCGATAAATTCTTCTTTCATTATTTTATTCCTCCAGTTTAAATTTTATTATATTTTTAAATAAATTCTTCCCAAACCAAATTGGCTAAATCTATTCCTTTTGAGCTGAGCCTTATATTATTTCCATCTATTTCTATGAGCTCTTCTTTAATCAATTTTTCTAGTATTTTATTATATCTAATTATTGGATTTTGATTAAATTTTCTTTTAAATTCTGAGATATTCACACCTGATATTTTTCTTAATGATAACATCATGTATTCATCTATCTTGCTTTCATCGTCCAATAGTTCTTGTAGCTGAATATTTTTGCTTGGCTTGTCAGTTTCTATGTTCGAAATGTACTCTTTTAAATCCGATGTATTTTCATATCTTGCATTATTCATAAAAGAACTTGCTGCTGCTCCGATTCCAATATATTCATTTTGGTTCCAGCAATCGCTATTATGCTTAGATTCAAATCCAGGTCTTGCAAAATTTGATATTTCATAGTGTATGTATTTGTGCTTTTCCAATGCCTTTTTCACATACCAATACATTTTTCTTTCTATTTCATCATCTGGAAGTTCCAGCTTTCCCTTTATAACCATATCTTCCAGTTTAGTATTTTCCTCTAGGATTAGCGAATATACCGATATATGTTCTGGTTTTAAAGCCATTACCTTTTTTGTGCTTTCTTTTACATCGTCAAGAGTCTGGTTTGGAAGTCCTATCATTAAATCTACATTTATATTTTCAAATCCAACTTCTCTTGCCCACTTGTATACATTTTGAAAATCCTCGAAAGTGTGAATCCTTCCTATTTCTTTAAGTAGATTATCCTGCACAGCCTGCAATCCGATGCTAAGTCTGTTTATTCCACATTCTAAATATTTCTGCAACTTTTCTTTTGTAACGGTTCCTGGATTAACTTCTATCGTTGTTTCTATTTGTGAATTGTAATTTTTCTGTTTTTCAAAGTCATTTTCAATGATCTGGTTATTTTTTTCTTTGCCTATCTCTTTCTTTTTCTCTTTGCAATTTTTTATTTCTTCATCTTGAGCCTCGTAGTTTTCTTCTAAATTCGAAGTTATTTCAAAATTTTCACGAATCGATTTTAGTATGTCTTCAATATATTCTTCATCAATTAAAGAAGGTGTTCCACCTCCTATATATATTGTTTTTATTACATACTTAGGTTCCAGTCCATGTTCTGACATTATCCTATTTTCTCTTGCATATTTTTCTATTTCTTTTTTTACACATTCAACATATTTCTTAAAGAATTTCTTTTTATTTGCATACGAAACAAAATCACAGTAATAGCATTTATGTTTACAAAATGGAATGTGTATATATAGTCCTATTTCTTTTATTTCCATTATTGTTTCCTTATATTTAGATTATTTAATATTATTAATAAAAATATATTTTTCATTTTATTGTTTTGTTTATAATAATGTAACATTTTCGTACTTCATTTATTATCTTTTAATCAAAACAATGAAACATCAATATTATTGTAAGTATTCTTCTATTTTTTTGAATCTATGACTAACACTTGATTTGCTAATTGGTTTTTGAAGCATATTTCCCAATTCTTCAGATGTCGTGTTTGGATTCTGTTCTCTCAAGTTTGCAATCTCTTTAAGTTCCTCTGGAAGATTATTAAATTTTCCAGTCTTCTTAAGCTTTTTTATCGTTTCTATTTGTTTCACGGATGCATTTATTGTTTTATTCAAATTAGCAGTTTCACAATTAACCAGTCTATTTACATTGTTTTTCATTTCACGCATTACTCTTATTTGTTCAAACTTAAGAACTGCAGAATTTGCACCAATTAATGCTAAAAAGTTTGAAATCTCTTCTCCGTCCTTGAAATAAATAGTTGAATTCAGAAGTTTTGCGTTGATTTCAAACTCCTTTAGCATTTCAAGAGTCGTTACCGCAAATTCTTCTTTGCTAAAAATTATTTCAAGATGATACTTATTTTGCGGATTATTGATTGATCCAGCTCCTAAGAAATTTCCTCTTACAAAAGCCTTCTTAAGATTTTCTGTATTTAGAAATTTTCCAATCTTACATGCTCCATATTCTTCAAGCTTTTCTCTAACGATATTTTCAACATTTTCCTTTACAGTAATATTGTAAGTTTTTCCTACAATTTCAATCTTATAATCCTGAATTTGCAAATTCCATAACAATTTTGCAAATCTATTAATGTTGTATTCATTCTCTGTTGAAAACTTAAGTAGTTTTCCTTTTTGAGTAATATTGTTAGTTACTAAATATCCTAAAAACTCAGCAAAAACTTCGTCTTTATTTTTTAAATTATTTATTTTGCTAAGCTCAGTTTTTAAATCCGATGAAAAAGACATCTTAACACCTCTCTTTCTATGCACTAGAACTAGTTTCTTTTCAGAATTCAGTCAGCTTTCTCGTCCATTTTGACATATCTTTTTTTGTTTTATATTTTACTTCAAAAGTATTTCTTTTAATTTCTTTCAATTTATATTATATTTTAGCTATTTTAACGTTTGTGCGATTATACATCTGTCGTTTCCAGACAAATCCTTTACAGCCTTTATATTACAATACTTCTCTGTATTTTTCAATATATTTATAACAGATTCTTTTTGATCAAATCCAATTTCCAAGCATAAATATCCATTTATATTCAAATATTTTGGTGCTTCATTTATAATATTTCTGTAGAAGTCTAAGCCGTCTTCTCCTCCATCTAAAGCAATTTGAGGCTCATGTTTTACTTGTCTTGAAAGTTCTTTAATCACATCAGTTCTTATGTATGGAGGATTTGATACGATTATATTAAACTTGTTTTCTTCAATATTTTCAAACAAATCTGATAAAACAAATTTTACATTTGTTCCATTTGATTCATTATTTTTTTCAGCAACTTCTAATGCATTTGAGCTAATATCGCTTGCAAAAACTATTGCATTGCCACATTTTTGATTCTTTACTGCTTTTTTATTGCAATTACAATATTCTTCTTTTAATTTTTCTGCATTGTCTTTTTCACTGTTTTTGTTTAATATTTTATCCAGAGAAATGGCTATTGCACCGCTACCAGTACACAAATCAATTATTTTAATTTTATCATCATCATTATTTTTTCTAATTTTACTCGCATTCTTTTCATCAGCAGTCTCGCCGCTTAATTCATTTCTTTTTTCTGTTGTTTTTGCAAATTTAATTGTTGCATTATGAGTATTTGATTTCTTAATATTATCCGCTATTTTTAATACTTCTTCAACCAATATTTCAGTATCAGGTTGAGGAATTAATACATTCTCATCAACATAAAAATCAAGTCCCATAAATTCTTGACTATGTGTGATATATTGAATAGGTTTTCCATTAATTATATTCTCTATTTCTTTAGAGAACTCTTGAAAAATATTATTCTCGATTTCATCGTATTCATGAATAATAAGATGTGTTTTGTCGACATGCATAATAAAACATAGTAGCTCCCTTGCAATAATGCTACTATCATCTATTTTATTTAGTTTTAAAAGTTTTATTTTATCATCTAATGCATCAATTATTCTCATATACTCTTCGTCTCACTTCATGTAAAATTCTGATTTAATTTTTTTCTATGTTTTACTTTATAACTTTATAGCTTTATAACTTCTTAACTTTTTAATTTTTATCGTTTTATCGTTTTTAGTGTACTGATACTATATTTTTATCCTTATAATATTTTTTTATTTACAAATCAAAAAATATCCCCCACCTTAGCCGTAAGTTAAATGAAATTTTAAGAAACCTGCCGAGACAGGTGGGTGTCTTGTTGAATGCTCATGGGTTTCTTAAGATTTAGATTAAGCTTACACGCCACATTCAAAGGCGGACTCCCGTTTAAGATTTGTTGGTTCTAAAATTCCGTTCTACACGTACCACGCAGGGAATATTTATTTAATTTCTGTTTGCTATAATTATATTATCATAACAAATATTTTTATGCAATAGATTTTTTAAATTTTTCAATAATATATTCTTCAGGTTTCTGTTCTATTATTTTACATTACATACTATTTAAATTCATATACTTTAAACACTGTTCTTCTAATTTTTTAAAATTACAAATATTAAATTTTCTTCTTGTTTCTTCTTTCATTCCTAATTTATATACATCCTTTGCAGTTTTCTTTATTCTTTCTCTGTTTATATTGCAATAATGTAGTTCTTTTCTTAATAGATTTTGATATTTTTCTTCTTCTTTTGAAAAATCTTTTTGATTTAAATATTCTATCGGGCAGGGAAACATAAAAGAAAATCTCAACGAAGAAATAGGAGTTAATTCTTTTGTTCTCTTATCTCTATCCATTATTAAAAATACTGTATGTGCTTTTTTGTTGTATGAAGATACAGGTGCAAAATAATTAAATCCATTGATTGTAAGGACTATCCCACAAAAAAATTTTTTATGTTTTTCATAAACTATATTAGGAATTTTTTCGTCTCCGTTTTCTCTTAAAAACTTTATATATTCACTATCAACTTCATAGAATTTTAATTTCATCTTTACATCTCCTTACATAAAAAGAGAGTTAAAACCTAGATTTTAACCCCCTTAATTACAATACGCTTTTTGCTTTGAGCAAGCGTTTACTCGAATATATCGTTCACCGTTTCTTTTGAGTCGTGAAACACTCGAATATATTGCTCGCCATTTTTTTGAGTTGCGAAACACTCGAATTACTAAATAGCTATTCCGTATTAGTATATTAATTATACTATCTTTTATGCCTTCTGTCAATCAAATTTTAATCTTTTTGTTTTATTTTTTTACTATTCCGCAATCACTAAATCTCTCTTTAATTTGTTATCCTTTACTATTCCAATTCCATTGAACTCGTTTTTATAAAAAATTCTATAGATTCCGTCTTGATTTTTTTCTGTTATTTTAACTCCATTCAAATATTGTTTTATATTGTTTTCGTTTAGCTCTATTTTTGGCATGTCTTTGAATATATTTTCTATTGTAATCACATCTGAAAAATCGTTTTTTTCAAATTTTTCTTTTAACTCGTCAATTGTGATTGCTTCTTTTATTTCAAAATCTCCGACTTTGGTTCTTTTTAAGTCTTTCATGTATCCAACTGTTCCAAGTTTATCTGCAATATCTTCGCATAAGCTTCTGATGTAAGTTCCTTTTGAGCAACTCACTCTAAAGCTTATTTGTTTTTCTTCTTTATTTATATTCATTAATTCAATATTATAAATTTCTATGTTTCTTGGTTCAATTTCTATTTTTATGCCTTCCCTTGCATAGCTATATAATTTTTTTCCGTTTACTTTTATTGCAGAGTAAGCTGGTGGAGTCTGTTTTTGTTTTCCAATGAAGCTTTTTAATATATTTTCACATTCTATGTATATTTTTTCTGGAACTTCTTTTTCTTCTATTACTTCCCCTTCAATATCTGCAGTGGTCGTTTTTTTGCCCAACTGAATTACAGCTTCATATTCTTTGTCATGGTTAATTAGATATTTTGAAATTTTTGTTGCATTTCCAATTAACAGCGGTAAAACACCGGTAGCATTAGGGTCTAATGTACCAGTGTGTCCAACCTTTGATTCTGTTATTTTTTTTACTATGCTTACAACATCGTGTGATGTGAAGTCTTTTTCTTTATTTACTAGAATAATTCCATCCATTATAATAGCTCTCCCATTAAACTGGTTTTATTTCAAATAACACTTTATTCTGTTTACAATTTGATTCTTTGCTTGTTCTATCGTTCCTTGAATATTGCACCCTGCAGCTCTTACATGTCCTCCGCCACCAAACATTGTTGCAGCTTCAGAAACATTTACATAGTCTTTTGAGCGAAGAGATACTTTTATTCCTTTGTCAGTTTCTCTTAAGAATATAGAAACCTCAACTCCTTCAACATCTCTTCCATTTTCAACTATTCCGTCATAGTCTCCATTTTTTGCTCCTACTTTTTCTTCGTCTGCTTTTGTTATGTATGTAAATGCAATTTTTCCATCTTCAAGGAATTCTTCTCTGTCAAGAGCAATTTTATGTAATTCAAATTTTGCTCTTGTTTTGCTTGCAAATACTCTTTGATATACTTTTGAAACTTTTACTCCTTTTTCACATAAGCTTGCAACAAATCTGAAAGTTTCAGCAGTTACTCCTTCATATCTGAATCCGCCTGTATCTGTAATTATTCCTGTTAAGATACATGTTCCAATTTCTTTGGTTACTTCAATATTGTAGTAACCAAAGATAACTAGTAAAAGTTGCGCACATGCTGGTGCATCTTGGTCAACAAAGTTGTAATCTGCAAACATTGTGTTACTGCTATGGTGATCAATTGCAACTTTGGTTTTTGCATTTTCAAAATAATCAATACAATTATTTATAAGTTTTATGCTTGCACAATCAAGTGTTAATACTAAATCATAAGAAGTAACATCTGTTCCAGTCTTTATTTTATCTGCATCAGGCAGAAATTCAAATTCCTTTGGAAATTCTGGAATTATCACATCTGCCTCTTTATTTAATTGCTTTAAAGCTAGTTCCATAGCCAAAGCACTACCAACTGCATCTCCATCTGGATTTTCATGTACTAGAATTGCAATAGTATCTGCTTTTTTTATTTCATCTAATATATTATCTAAAGTCATTTTTTACCTCTTTCTCTAAATATTTATGCTACTATTTGTTCTTTGCGTTTAGTCTTTCTTTTAGTTCTTTGTCTTGTTTGCTTATTTCTTTTAATATACTGTCAATTTTTTCTCCATGTTCTATTGAATCATCATATTCAAATACAAGCTCTGGAGTAATTCTTAAATTTACAGTTCTTGCAACTTGTGATCTTATGAATCCAGCAGATTCTTTTAATGCCTTCATCGTTTTTTCATTACTCTTTGAATTTAATAAACTTACATAGACTTTTGCATATTTTAAGTCAGGGGTAACCTTAACTTTAGTAACGCTTATCATTCCAGTTGCATCTGGATTTTTTAGTTCATAAGTTATTATATGGCTTATTTCTTTCATAAGCTCTTCATTAATTCTTCCAAGTCTTGCCTCATTTTTACTCATAAAGCATCAAACTCCTTTTCTTTTATTTGTTTCCGTGTTCTTGAGATATTTGTTGTACTTTAGACTTCTTTGTTCTTTTTACTTCTTCCATTATATATACTTCTATAATGTCTCCAATTTGTATATCATTGAAGTTTTCAATTTGAAGTCCACACTCAAATCCTTTAGAAACCTCTTTAGCATCGTCTTTAAATCTCTTTAAAGATACTAATTTTCCTTGATGTATTACTACATTGTCTCTTATTACTCTTACTCCGGCATTTCTTTCAACTTTACCGTCTTTTACATATCCACCTGCAATAGTTCCAACATTTGAAACTTTAAATGTTTGTCTTACTTCAACATTTCCTATTACTTTTTCTTCATAAATTGGGTCTAGTAATCCATTCATCGCTGCTTCAACGTCTTCTAATGCTTGGTAGATTACAGAGTATAGTTTAATTTCAACTTCTTGTTTTTCAGCAGTTTCTTTTGCTGTAGCATTTGGTCTTACATTAAATCCTATAATTATTGCTTTTGCAGCTTTTGCAAGGTTTACATCAGATTCATTTATTGCTCCGGCACTAGAATGTATAACTTTTACTGCAACATCTTCATCAGATAATTTCTCTAATGATTGTTTTAATGCTTCTGCAGTTCCTTGAACGTCTGCTTTTACAATTATGTTTAATTGTTTCAAGTTTTCGTGTTCCATTTGCTCGAATAAGTTGTTTAAAGTTACTTTATTGTATGCATTCATTGCATCTTCTCTTGCTTTTCTTTCTCTTCTTTCTATTAAGTGTTTAGCCATTTTTTCATCTTTAACTTCATAGAAAGTATCTCCAGCTTCTGGTACTTTTGTAAGTCCCATAATTTCAACTGGTGTAGAAGGTCCTGCAGACTTAACTTTTTTACCTTTATCATCTTTCATTGCTCTTATTCTACCAATTGATGTTCCAACTACTATTGTATCTCCAACATCAAGTTTACCTCTTTGAACCAATACAGATGCAATAGGTCCTTTTGCCTTATCAAGTCTTGCCTCTATAACAGCTCCTTTAGCTTGCTTATTTGGATTTACTTTTAGGTCTTGCATATCAGAAACAAGAAGTACCATTTCAAGTAATTGATCTATGTTTATATTTTGTTTTGCTGATATTTCAACAAATACTGTGTTTCCACCCCATTCTTCAGGAACTAATTCATATTGCATTAATTCTTGTTTTACTCTTTCAGGGTTAGCACCTGGTACATCAATCTTGTTTATTGCAACTATAATTGGAATTCCAGCTGCTTTTGCATGGTTTATAGCTTCAACTGTTTGAGGCATTACACCATCATCTGCGGCAACAACAAGTATTGCAACATCAGTTATTTGAGCTCCTCTAGCACGCATGCTTGTAAATGCTTCGTGTCCTGGAGTATCTAAGAAAGTTATTTCTCTACCATTTATTGTTACCTTGTAGGCACCAATATGTTGAGTAATTCCTCCAGCTTCTCCCTCGATAACATTAGTTTTTCTTATTGCATCAAGAAGTGATGTCTTACCATGGTCTACGTGTCCCATAACAACAACTACTGGTGGTCTTTGAACTAAATCTTCTTCCTTATCTTCAGAATCATCAAATAGTATGTCTTCTTCTTTAACTTCTTCTTTCTTATTTGCTGTAACACCGAATTCTTGTGCTATTAAGAATGCTGTATCAAAATCAAGTTCTTGGTTTATTGTTGCCATTATTCCAAGATTCATTAATTTTGTAATTACTTCTCCACTTGTTTTCTTCAATTCAGCAGCTAAATCTTTAACACTTATATTCTCTGGAATTGTTATTTCAGTAAGTTTAAAGATTTTTTGTTTGTTTCTTTCCTCAGTGCCTTTTTGGTTTTTGCGTTTTCCTTTCTTACCACGTTCTGTAGATAAATCGTAGTAATCAAGCATTCCACCTTCTTGGTCCTCAAACATATTAGAAAGTTTATCAACTTGCTTTAAATTCTTTAACTTGCCCTCATCATATTCTTCTTCATCATTAAATCTTCTTGATTTAGACTTGTTCTGTCTTGTTTGCTCATTGAATCTACTATCTTTAGCCTTGAAGCTTGCCTTTGTAGAATAATCTCTTTGATTTTCCTTTTCTACAATTTCTGTTTCTAATATATCATTTATCTTTTTATCGATTCTCTTCTCGTCTAATGGACGTTGACCTCTACCGAATCCGCCATTGTTGTAGCCACCGTTTTGGCCATTTCTGTTAAATCCACCGTTTCTTGAGAATCCACCATTCTGTCCATTGTTTCTGAAATTGTTTTGTCTTCCATTATTATCTGAGAAGCCTTCTCTGTTATTTCTATTGAAGTTATTATCACGGTTAAAGTTTCTTCCATAATTATTTTGAGAGTTATCTCTATTAGAATTTCTTCCGTAACCATTTTGAGAATTATCACGGTTTCTAAAAGAATTGTTATTTCTATTGTAACCATTATTCTCAAATCTATTATTGAAATGATTGTTTCTATTGTCATCTCTTCTTCCATTATTTTGACCGTTTTGTTCATTTCTACGATTTTCAAAAGGCTTTCTTGCTTCTTCTTTTGGGTTTTGAACAGGTCTATTTAAAGTAGTTTTGCCATTCTCTCTTGTCTCGGTATTGGCTGGTACAGAAACTTCTGGCTTTTTCTCTACTTTCTTTTCTTCCTGTTTTACAACCTCAACTTTTTTTACTTCTTCAACCTTTGATTCTGGTTTCTTTTCTTCTTTTACTTCAGGCTTCTTTGTTTCAACTTTTTCTTCTTTCTTTCCAAGTCCAAATAATTCATTAACAGTTAAAGGTTTATTAGTTTTGTTTCTGTAAACAATATTGTAATCATTATTGTTTCTTCTTTTTACAAAACCAACATCTTTTCTTTCTTGTGATTTTTCTTCTTTCTTATTATCACTTTCATCATTCAAAATTACTTCTCTTCTAATGATTACAGGTGTTTCTTTCTTGTTCTTATTTGCTTGTTTTTTCGCAGTATCATCTTTCTTTTCTGCCTTTTTTTCTACTTTTTTATCTGCTGATGTTGCATTTGCTTTCTTTTCTGTTTTGTTTGCTCCTGCATTATTAGAATAAGCCTTTTTAATCATTGAAACTTGTTCTTCTTCTAGGTTGCTTAAGTGGCTAGCTACTTCAATTTTCAATTCCTTTGCCTTTTTTAAAACTTCTTTACTTGGAACGCCTAATTCCTTTGCTAATTCATGTACTTTTAGTTTACCCAAGATAAAATTCACCCCCAAAAATTATTTTTTCGTTTTTATTTTCATTTAATTTATTATTTATCAACAATTACACCTCTTAAACTTTCATAAATTTCATTGTCTATTTTAGTTTCAAAATTCTTTTCTAATCTCTTTGATTTGATTGCTTTGTCTAGGCATTCTACATTATTACAAATATATGCACCTCTACCATTAGCTTTTCCTGTTTTGTCTACAAATATTTTTCCATCATTTTGTTTTACTATTCTTACAAGCTCACTTTTATTCTTACTTTGCATACATCCTAGGCAAGTTCTTTGCGGTATCTTATTCAAAAACATCTCCTCCTATTCTTCTGTTGTAGATTCTGTTTCTGCTTCAGATACATTTTCTATTTCTTCAACCTCAGTTTTTGCTTCATTTTGAGCTTCTGTAACTTTCTCTTGTTCATTTCCTTCTTCTTGCATTTTTTGTAGAAGTTCTCTAAATTGAGATTCACTCTTTATATCGATTTTCCAATTTGTTAATTTAGCAGCTAAGCGAGCATTTTGTCCAGATTTTCCTATAGCTAAAGATAATTGATCGTCTGGAACTATTACTTGTGCAAATTTTTCTTCTTCTCTTACATCAACAGCCATTACCTTTGCTGGAAGTAAAGCTTCTGCAATAAATGTTGATGGATCTTCATGCCATTCTATTACATCAATCTTTTCACCATTTAATTCATTTATTATGTTTTGAATACGAATTCCTTTTTGTCCAACACAAGAACCAACTGGATCTATGTTTTCGTTTGGTGAATAAACAGCAACCTTGCATCTCTTTCCTGGATCTCTTGAAACACTCTTTATTTCTATAAGTCCTTCATAGATTTCTGGAATTTCAAGTTCAAATAATTTTCTCAAGAAATCATTGTTAGCTCTTGAAACAATTATTTGTGTTGAACCTTTTATTCCTTTTTCAACGCTTGCAACACAAGCTCTTAATTTTTGATTTACATGATATGTTTCTGTTGGAATTTGTTCTTTTAATGGCATTATTCCTTCAATTTTTCCAAGGTCTAATACAACAATGTTTTTATCAACCTTTTGAACTAATCCAGAAACTATTTCTCCTTTTTTCTCGCTGAATTCATTAAAAATTATTTCTCTTGAAGCTTCTCTTATTCTTTGTACTATTACTTGTTTTGCAGTTTGAGCAGCAATTCTACCAAAATTCTTTGGCATTAATTCTTTATGAACTGTATCTCCAATTTCAAGTTTGCTATCTAATTTTCTTGCATCTTCTAAAGAAATTTGAGTTTTATCATCTTCTACGTTCTCAACAACTTCTAATTCTTCGTAAACATGAGTTTCTCCTGTTTCCTTATTTAAAGTTATTTTTACATTATCTGAATTGACATCAAAGTTTCTTTTATATGCTGTAACAAGTGCTGCTTCTATTGACTCTAATACATATTCTTTCTTTATTCCTTTTTCCTTTTCTAGTTCATCTAAAGCTATTATTAATTCTGAGCTATCTACTCCTTTGTTTTCTACTTTTTTTACATTCTTTTTCATTTTCCAAATCAATCCTTTCTTTTATAATCTATATTTCTAATTACCAATGAAAAGTTCTGTTCATTGAACTAATTGTACTTCTTGGTATTTTTATTTCTTTTTCATCAACACTTAGTATGATTTCATCTTCCGAAAAATCTTTAAGTACTCCAGTAAATTCTTTTTGCTTATCTATTGGCTTAAACAATTTTACTGTAATCTCTTTTTCCCTGTGTTCTTCTAACTGGCTATCTTTTCTAATATGTCTTTCCACTCCAGGAGATGAGATTTCTAAAAAGTATTGGTCTTTTATATAATTTGCTTCATCAAGCATGTCTGTTATTGCATCGTTTACTTTTTCACAGTCATCTAAGCTGATTCCTGCATTATTATCTATAAAAATTCTTAGATAATTGTCTTTTCCCTCTTTTGCATAAATTACATCATAAACTCTATAACCAAGATTGTTGATTGGCTTAGTTACGAGTTCTTCAATTTTTTCTTCTAATCTAGACAAATTTCTGCCTCCTTATATTATAACACTACAGAAGAGTGGAACTTCTTTCCACTCTTCTGCTCTAAAATCATATGCTGGTATTATTATACCCTAATTATTGGATAAAATCAATACTTTTAGTGAATTTTTAATAGATTTTTGCAAATTCATACAAGTTGCATTTACTTTACAGAATTGCATTTAACTTTTTGCTTGACCAGATTTTTGCAAATTTTGACATTATGTAGATTATGTGTTATAATATATATATCGTTAGGCTTTGCTTAACAAAAAACATTTTTTTATGAAAGGCTGTGTTCTTATGTATTATGATGGTCGGGATTTTAACGACAACGGTTGCCTCGATAGTGTGAGCGATCGCACCGCACGTTTCCAGGAAAAGAGAGCTTCTCAGGAGGAGATATACTCTCACAAGCAGTACAAGCCCATCGTCTTCTGTGAGCATTCTATACAAGCGGTCAACCCCGTCATAGATTGTGACAACCCGTTCAAGATTGAAAAGCCCTTCTCGGATTACAAAAACTTTGTTATGGATTTCTACGGATTTCCTTACAATGTCCAGAAAGTCTAAGCTTTACGGCGAAGGCTAACACACACTACCACAGCAAAAGCTCATCGCGGATTCTTTATTTAGAGTCCGCGATGAGCTTTTATTTTGTTCTTCTAATCTTTATTTCTTTAGGCTTTTTCCTTGCTTCCATATATATGTTGCATGTAAAATAAATTAAATGCTATTTAGGCGACTTACAATTCAATTCTTTCTTCTCTAATTCTCATTACCATTTTCTTTAACTTTTTGTTTTTCTCATTCTCGAGTTTTGAATCTTCAGCCTCTATTTTTATGGCAAGTTCTTGAACAAGTTTCAAGATTTTAATGTCTTCTGCATCAAATATATTTGCAATTTTAAATTCTGGAAGTCCGTGTTGTTTAGTTCCAAAGAATTCTCCTGAACCTCTTAGTTCTAAGTCTTTTTCTGCAATTTTAAAACCATCGTCAGTTGCAGTCATAGTCTCCATTCTCTGTCTAATCAAGTCCGAATTTCCATTATATTTTAATATACAATATGATTTATACTCTCCTCTTCCAACTCTTCCTCTTAATTGATGTAGCTGTGCTAGGCCAAACCTTTCTGCATTTTCTATTACCATTATATTTGCATTTGGTACATCTACTCCAACTTCAATTACAGTCGTAGAAATTAATATACTTATTTTGTTATCTTTAAAATCTTGCATTACTTGGTCTTTTTCCTTTGGTTTCATCTTTCCATGAAGTATTTCAACCTTGTAATCTTTGAATATATCGTCTTTATATGTTTTTGTAAGTTTTTCTATGGATTTAACATTTTCCATATCTTCATTGTCTTCTACGAATGGACAAACAATGTATGCCTGTCTGCCTTCATCAACATTCTTCTTTATGAATTCAACAATTCTTCCTGTCATATTTTCTCTTACAGCCAGTGTGTCTATTTTCTTTCTATTTGGTGGTAACTCATCAATTACAGATATATCAAGGTCTCCATAAACAACTATTGCAAGTGTTCTTGGGATTGGCGTTGCAGTCATAACTAATACATCTGGATTGTTTCCTTTTCCAGCAATTATACTTCTTTGTTTTACTCCAAATCTGTGTTGTTCATCTGTTACGACTAATCCTAATTTTTTAAATTCTACATTTTCCTGCAATAGTGCATGTGTTCCAATTATTATATCAATCTCTCCGCTTTTCAATTTGTCTAAAACAATTTGTTTTTGTTTCTTAGTTAAACTGCTAATTAAAAGTTCACTCTTTATTCCAAAGCTTGATAATATTTTATTAAAGTTTTCTAAATGTTGTGTCGCTAAAATAGTTGTGGGAGCCATTACAGCAACTTGATATCCGCTTTTCACGGCTTTGTAAGCCGAAATCATCGCAACAATTGTTTTTCCAGAACCAACGTCTCCTTGTAACAATCTATTCATTGGTTTCTCGGATTCCATATCTCTATCTATTTCTTCCAAAACGCGTAATTGAGCCTTTGTTAGCCTGAATGGTAAAGTATTTATAACATCGGACATCTTAACATTTTCATCATATTTTATTCCACGAATCTCATTATCATATTGAGTTTTTAAACTTAGAAGAGCTAGTTGAAATGTTAGCAATTCTTCAAAAGCCAATCTCTTTCGTGCAAGAGTAAACTTCTCCATATTGCTAGGAAAATGAATCTGATTTGTTGCGTCTTCAAGGCTCATTAAATTGTATTGTTTTACTATGTACTCAGGCAACGATTCTTCCAATTTTTCATTTACTAATGCAAGCGCATTTTTTATTGCTTGTCTTATACTAGTTTGATTTAGCCCTTTTGTAGTTGGATATACAGGCACAATTTTTCCAGTATTCTTTTGCTCATTTTCGGCATCAAATACAGGAGAATTAAATTCCGTTATTCCTGATTTTTTGCTGACTCTTCCAAAGAATCTATACTTTTCTTTAGCATGAATCCTTGTCTTTACATAGTCTTGATTAAACCATGAAATTAAAGCCCTTCCAGTATCGTCCTCTACAATTACCTTTGTTATTGTCATGTTTCTTCTTAACCTTGCAGTTGAGGCACCAGAAGTTGTTACGCCCTCAATCATGGCACTTTGTCCATCTTGTAATTCAGCTATTTTAGTAATCTTTGTTCTATCTTCATACGTTCTTGGATAATAGCTGATTAAATCTTCTATTGTGTATATTCCAAGAATATTCAATAATTTAACTCTACTTGGCCCTACACCTTTTATAAATTGTACACTCTGTTTTAAATCAATCATGTTTTACAGCATTCTTCCTTTTTATAACTTGGATTTTTCTTAACTTTTAAAAAAGTGAAGAGTATTCACTCTTCACTCTTTGTGGTGTCTTCTTCATTTCCGTCTTCTCTTGCTGAAAGTTTTTCGGTTGTTCTTGGTTTCCGTACCACTAAGAGTCCAATTTCAGAAACATTCGTCTCCAGAGCGAATTTTTTCTCAGCTCTAAATCCCTTCTTTCTTCCTTCTCCATAAAGTGTTATATCTGGAACACTCACTTCTTTAAATCTTTCATCCTGTTTTATAGCTGACTTAATGTTCTTTTTCTTGCAATTTCCGAAACATCTTTTAATTCTGTCATTTTGTTTCATGGTTAGCCTCCTTATTGCAGGTTTCAAAAAATCACCACTCATGCTAAGTATACAATTATATATAACATTATATTGGATACTTGTCAAGTCTATGAAAATCAGATATACCCCTCAATAGTTTTTATTTTACTTTTTGATAATTAGAGAATTTTACGGCTTACATCTTTAAAAGTTCACATCATTTGTGTTATAATGTATTTAGATTTAATTTAGAGGTACATATTATGCAATATACTTTAGAAAAAAAATCTTCTATTATTTTAGAAGATTCTTCGAAAGATTATAAATATAAGAAAGAGTTCATATCGATTGTATATGATTTAATAAATAATTATACTGTAAAACAAATGAAGAATTATAGACAACATTTCGATTGTTCATGCTATACTCATTGTGTTGAAGTTGCTTTCTGGGCTTATTGGCTTTGTAAGAAGCTTGGTTTAGATTATAAGTCTGCTGCTCGAGCAGGTCTTCTTCATGATTTGTTTTTGTATGACTGGAGAAATTCTAAGAAGCGTCTCAATTTGAAGAAATTTCATGCTTTTATACACCCTCAGATTGCTCTAGAAAATGCTTCAAAGATATCTGACTTGAATCCTATAGAGAAAGATATTATTTTAAAACACATGTGGCCCGTTACCTTTTTTCAATTTCCTAAATATAGAGAGTCTTTTATTATTACAATTATGGATAAATTAAGTGCTTTAAAGTCTTTTCATGATTATTTGTATAATTCTGCGTGTAAAAAGAAGTTTTATAGATATGCTTATTTGTTTTTGATAAGCTTGGTTTTTAGAGTGTTCTGATTTAGGACACTCTAAAACTTTATAACTTCCCTTAAGTCTTAATGATTTATAGTAAAATTTTAGGATACTCTAAAATAAGTTAATCAGATTCATAGATTCCTTGTCTTGTATGTGTTTCAATATATATTTACAATTTTCGAGTTCTGGAATTGCCTCAGTATGCTCCTCTAATTCAAAATAGCTTTTGAATTTTACCATTGACGAATTTACTTTTTCCAATTCTTCATGTTCCAAGTAAAAAGCTGTTTTTTTATTTATCTTTTCCCACTCATTCTCCATAACTTCAATTTTCTTGGATAATTCGTCTTGTTGTTCTGTTTTTCCATTTTCTGATTTTTCCACTCCACCATTTTCTTTCTCTTCGTTTAAATTCATTGCTATTTGCCTTATTTCATCTAATTGATTTTCTATATAAGAAAAACTGCTTTTTGTATATCGGTTTGTGGTGTTGTTCAGTATGATTATTGCAATAATGATTACTATTACAATGATAATTTCCTTTTTCATTCATTCTTTTCCTCTCATTTTCTTTTTTGTTTTTTCTGGCAGAATATATCTCCCTTTCCATTTACAGTTACGATTAGAGCTTCTTCTGGCTTCATTTGGAATTTTTCCGTTTGAGTTTTTAGCCATTCATAACTTTTATCTAATTTATTTAGATTATCTTGCATTACTTTTCCGTCTATTACTAAATCGTAAGAAATACCTTCATATTCTGGCATAATATTGAAGTCTTCTGGAGTTGTTGTTCTTTTGTTTGGTTTTTGTATTACTGATATGTCCCCGCTAGTTTCAAGTATTGCATACTCCACATCTCCTAAATTCATTACATTGTTGCTTCTTAATTTTTCTTCCAATTCATTTAACGTAAGTCTTTCTGCTCTAAGTTTTTCTTCATCAATTTTTCCTCTGTATATTAGTATTGTTGGTTTTCCACAGATTAGTCCTCGTAATGTTCCACTTTTCATGTTTAGTACAGATATTACTAAATGCATCACCAATAACCCCATTATTGGAATTATTCCATTTGAAATTGGAATTCCAATGTCGGTCATCGGAATAGATGCAAGGTCTGCAATCATTATTGATATTGCAAGCTCAAATGGTTGCATTTGCCCGATTTCCCTTTTACCCATTAATCTCATTACGATTAATACAATAATATAAATTATAATTGATCTAAAAAAAGTAGCTAGCATAAAATTTCCTTCTTTGCTTTTTTGTAATATTTTTTCAGAAAAAAGATATTTTATGCACTATTATATATAAAAGTTAATTTTGACTTTGTTCTTTGATTATATAATTTTACAAATTATTAAATTTTGATTTTCTAAACTGAAAAATATTTTAATTTTTGGAATGAATATTTTTTTATTTTATGGAAATAATAAGTTCAAATAATTACAGGAGGTTATATTCTAATGGAAAATAACAATATTGATACACAAAGTTCGGCTCGTCCTAATACTTTTACAGGTGTCATTTTAAGGTTTGTTACATCAGCAGTTATTCTGGCAATTACAGCTTTTTTCACACCTGGATTCACAATAAGTAATGTGTGGTCTTTAGCCTTAGCAGCAGTTGTTTTAACAGTAATTGATTATTTAATTGTTAGATTTACTGGTTTACACGCAAGTGCTTTTGGTAAAGGTTTTGTAGGATTTATTCTTGCATCAGTTGTTTTATATGTTACTCAATATTTTGTTGTAGGTTATTCAATATCTTGGATTGCCGCAATAATTGGAGCTTTAATTTATGGTGTAGTAGATTATTTTGTACCAGACCAACAATAAAAAATTAGCCCTAAAGGGACATCTCCTTTGGGCTATTTTTTCTTGATTCTTTTTTATTTATTCTTGTCTTTCATTTTTGCTCAATGTATTAAATACAATACACTTGCATTATTGTTTTTCTACTATCTCATTTTTGTTTTTGTATATGCTGTGATCTGGTATTACTCCTCTTACAGATGATAGTGGATAAATGTTTGTTTCTTTTCCTATTATTGTTCCTGGGTTTAGAACACTTCCGCAACCTACTTCTACATTGTCTCCTACCATCGCTCCAATTTTCTTTATTCCAGTTTCAATTTTTTCTTTTCCGTTTTTTATTACTATTAATTTCTTGTCTGATTTTACATTTGACGTAATTGCACCTGCTCCCAGATGTGATTTGTAGCCTATGATTGAGTCCCCTACATAGTTGTAATGTGGTACTTGTACCCTGTTGAATAGTATTACATTTTTTAGTTCTGTAGAGTTTCCTACTACTGCACCTTCTCCCACTATTGCTTTTCCTCTGATGAATGCACAGTGTCTTATTTCTGCATCTTTGCATATTATTGCTGGTCCATGTATGTATGCAGATTCAAATACCTTCGCTGTTTTGTGAATCCATACATCTTCTCCTATTTGATTGTATTCCTCTTTTGGAAGTTTTTTTCCTAACTCTAGTATGAATTCTTCAATGTGTGGTAGCACTTCCCATGGATATGTATATTTTATTAAAAGATCTTTTGCAATCGTTTCATCTAAACTATATAAATTACTAATTTTGCATTCTTCCATTTTTCATATTCCTTCCTTGCCCTTATATTTTACAGGCAATTCATTTTTTAACCATTGTAATATTATTATTTTTAGTGTTGAGCATATACTAAAAATTACTTGCCTTTTTTATCTTCTCCAATATTCATTATATAATTTTTTTGCTGTTTCTGGACTGTCGTTTCCTTCTTTGTTTTTTATTGGAGCAAAATCTTCTTCACGTTTTCCTCTTAGTATCGAAATATCATCAAAGAAGTTAAATGCATCAAATATGAATGCTTCAAATTTGTATGCGTTTGGTTCTGTTGCTTCAACGTATTCTCCATTTTCATTCATATAAGGAGTTTTCTTGTTTGCAACATGATATGGTAATTTTATTTTTGATATTTTTTCCAAAGCTGGTAAACTAAATAAGTTACACATTATGTGTGCCTCTCCATATAATAGCTCTCCATTATCGTCCATTTGCTCTGCCATGTCTTCTGGAAGCTCACTGTATTCTATAACTGATGGAACTCCATTTGCTTTGCAAAATACCCCAACTTTTTCTCTTGGACTATTTTTTGAAATTGATTTTGATGCTGCTTGGTGATTTTCTGCTATTGTTAATCCAACAAGTATCGGATCAACCATGTTCAATAATGCATTATCAACTGGTCCGATGAATACCCATTCGATTCCTTTTTGTTTCATGTCGTCAAGTATCTTTGCTTCTCCCATTGCCTTATATATGCAACCATTTCCGTCCGCAGCTTCTTTTATGTTGTAATCTTGGTCTAATACAAGTCCTCCATTATGGAATAATAGTGGTAAATTTCCTTGCATGAAGAATTTTACACTATCTTTTGGGTATCCAAAATATCCATGTTCTTCGAAAAATCTTACTGTTTCTTCATTATTCTCTGTGCTTGTCATTATGTACCATGGTATTACTATATCGTATTTCTTATTGGCCATTTCAAGATTTTCTGCAAGTATTTGAAATAAAAACTTTGGTCCATTCTCAACTTCTAGCTTAAATGTTCCTTTTGGTCCTTTGTGTCCTAGTCTTGTTCCTTGACCTCCAGCCATTGTAACAACAGCATATTTTTTATTTTTTATTACATTTTCTCCAAGTTTAGTATATTCTTCAGTCTGTTCTTCTGATAATTTGTATTTATTGCTATATTTTATATGTTCTATCTTTTTCTCTAATATTTCAGGCCTTTCTTTTGTTTCTTTATATAAGTCATGTAATTGTTTGAAATTTAATTTTAATATCTCTCTTGCGAGTTTTTCTTGTTTTTCTGTATCTATTTTGTCTAATATTTTTATTATATCTTCTTGATTATTTTCTTTTAATAATTTTTTTGCTTTAATAACTGTATCTGTCATGTCCGTCGCTGTGATATTTGCAGATTTTTAATTTTTCTTAAATCAAATTTGCAAATAAACTCCTTTCTGTAATCATATAAATTCACTATATAATATTATTTTTTCGCAAATCTGTGTCTATATTACCACAATACGAATCTTTATGCAATAAAAAGTATACAGAACAAATCAAAAAAATTAATATTTTAAAGCCAATCTTGCTTTTTCTCATTCAATTTGCAGTTATTTTACAGAATTATATTTTACTTTTCGTTTAATGAAAAATTATTAAATATATACAATTTTAAATTTCGCCCAAAAAAGGGCGTCCCTATTGGGCGACCTTTTTATTATCTCCTTCTATATAGCTTATTCTAAAGTATTATGCAGATTAGTCCTCCGCTTCCCTCATTTATAATTCTTTCCAAGGTTTCTTGTAATTTTTCTTGTGCATCTTCTGGCATCTTCATTAGTTTTGTTTGTAATCCTTCGTTTACTAGCTCGTGTAAACTCTTTCCAAATATGTTTGATTCCCATATTTTCTTTGGGTCACTTTCGAATTCTGATAGTAAAGATTCAACTAGTTCTTGAGATTGCTTTTCACTACCAACTATTGGTGATACTTCTGTTTCTATGTCTGCTCTTATCAAGTGTATTGATGGTGCTTTTGCTCTTAACTTTACACCATATCTCGAGCCTTGTTTTACCATTTCTGGCTCTTCTAGTATTAGTTCATCTATTGATGGGTTCACTATGCCATATCCCTTTGTGTTTACTTCTTGAAGTGCTGTTGCAATTTTATCGTAAGATTTCTTTACGTTTGCAAAAGATATCATACTTGAGAAAAGTTCTCCTTCATTTGTAATTTCTACTCCTGATATTTCTGTAAGTATCTTGTAGAATAAGTCGTCTAGTAAGTTTATTGTTATGTTTACGCTTCCGCTTCCAAGTTGTATTTCATTTATTAAGCTGTTTGATATTACCTCTGTATTTTGTAATAATGTTATTCTGCTGTCTATTTGTTTTAGAATTTTTATGTTCATGAATGTTTCTTTTATCTCATCATATAATTCGTCCTTTAACCAGTGGTCTTCTGGAAGCCCTTCTACCCACTTTGGAAATGTTATATTAATTCTTTCTATAGGGAACTCATATAGAATTTTTCCAAATATTTCGTCAATTTTTTCTGTTGTTAAGTTCTCGCAATTTGTTGGTATTACAGAAGCTTCATATTTTTCTTCTAATCTTTGTGCTAATGCTCTGGTATAATCTGATTCTGGTTCACTGGAATTTAGTACAATAACAAATGGTTTATTCAATTCTTTAAGCTCTTTTACTACTCTCTCTTCGGGTTCTATGTAATCTTCTCTTGGAATGTCAGTGATAGAACCATCTGTTGTTACTAATATTCCAATTGTAGAATGTTCTCTTATTACTTTTCTTGTTCCAATCTCTGCTGCTTCCTCAAAAGGAATTTCTTCTGTATTCCAAGGTGTTTTTACCATTCTTGGCATGTCATCTTCTAAATAACCAATCGCATTATTAACCAAATAGCCTACACAGTCTACTAGTCTAACATCTAGTTTTATATTGTCTCCAACAGTTATTCCGTACCGCTTCATTTGGAATAAATTTTGGTTCTGTGGTCATTATAGTTCTGCCACCTGCACTCTGTGGAAGTTCATCTTGTGCTCTTTCCTTCTTGTATTCATTATCTATGTTAGGAATTACTAGCAAATCCATAAATCTTTTTATAAAAGTTGATTTTCCAGTTCTAACAGGTCCTACAACGCCAACATAAATATCGCCATCTGTTCTTTTTGCTATATCTTGATATAACCTATTATCATCCATTGATATATTTACCTCCTTATAAGTTTCAGTCGTTATTATTATTTTACTTGTGTTTGTACAATAACTTTATTTAATATATATTAGAAAGCTTTGAAATTATTCCAAAAAATATTACTTTAATTTTTTTTACATATTTTTGTTTTTTTAGTAAAAACTATATATGAATTTATTTTAGACTTTTTTAAGAATTATATAAATTTATTTTGGAGGTTTATTTTGAATAATACTAATAATTCAACTAATACAAATGATGTGGGTATGTTTAGCAAAATAAAAAAGTATTTTCATGATCTTTTTTATGAAAATGATTCTTATGATTTTACTCTTCCCAACACAACCAATTCAATAGTTACAGATGATTCTTCTTCTTACAATACATCTAATAGAATCTTGAATTTGGAAAATGAAACTCTAGATGTTTTAAGTACAAAGAATGATAAGGTTTTTCCTTCTATTGATGTAAACCTTGATTATATGAAGGTTCGTTATAATAGTATGATTAACTCTGATGTTATTATTCGTGAGTTCATTCTTAATGCCAGAGGCAAACAGTATAAGGCTTTCTTAGTTTATGTTGATGGAATGACTGATCAAGAAATTATGAATAATTACATTTTAAAACCTCTTATGCTTAGAAATTCTGCAAATATTTTTGATGGCGACCAAAATAGAGTAATTTCCGAAGTAAAGACTAATAATATAACTGTTAGAAAAGTTAAGAAGTTTGACATTGTGGAGTATATTTCAAATTGTTTGCTTCCTCAAAATACTGTTTCAAAGTTTGAGAAATTTGATGACATTGTTGGGGGAATTAATTCTGGTAATTGTGCTTTGTTTATAGATACTCTTAATATTGCTTTTGATATTGAAGTTAAGGGATTTAAACAGCGTAGCCTTGATACTCCTAATAACGAGATGATTATTAGAGGTGCTCAAGTTGGTTTTACGGAAACTCTTCGTACTAACACTTCTCTCCTTCGTCAATACATCAATAACGAAAATTTAATTGTAGAATCTATTGATGTTGGCAATATAAGTAAGACAAAATGTGCTGTGTGTTATTTAAAGAATGTTGCAAATACAGATTTAGTGGCAGAAGCAAAATATAGAGTCTCTAATCTTAGTATAGATTATCTTATTTCTTCTGGCCAACTCGAGCAGTTGATTGAAGATGAAGATAAATCTAGCCTACCTCAGATTATATCTACTGAAAGACCGGACAAGACTGCTAACTTACTATTTGAAGGCAGAGTCGCAATTATTGTAAATGGAAGTCCTTATGTTCTTGTTGTTCCTGCAATTTTATCAGATTTTATAGGAACCCCCGAGGACCTTAACATGAAGCATAAATATTCAAATTTTATAAGATGCTTGCGTGTTGTTGCTCTTGTATTTGCACTGTTATTGCCAGGATTATATATTTCTATTACAAATTTTCATCAAGAACTTATTCCTTCCGAGTTGTTATATGCAATTGTCTCTACTAGAGAAGCCGTTCCATTTCCAATTGTTTTCGAAATACTCGTAATGGAATTAGCTTTTGAGCTTATACGAGAAGCAAGTATAAGAGTTCCTTCCCCTGTCGGTCAAACTATTGGTATTGTTGGAGCTTTGATACTCGGGCAGGCTGCTGTAGAGGCAAGTGTAGTCAGTCCAATTCTAATTATAGTTGTTTCTCTTACAGCTATATGTTCTTTTACGATTCCAGATTTTTCTCTCAGCTACCATTTTCGAGTAATGAGATTTGTATATATAGTCTTGCGGTGGAGCAGCTGGCTTTCTTGGAATCGCCGCAGGAATCTGTGTTCATATATTAATGTTATGTGGCTTGAAATCTTTTGGTGTTCCATACATGCAGATTAGTACCTTTAGCCAAAAGAACTCTAATAATGGAATTGTTCTCTCGCCACTATATCAGCGCGAAAACAGATCACAATTTTTAAAATCTAAAAGACCTAAAATGCAAGACGAAATAAGTATGAAGTGGAAGTTTCAAAAATAAAAAAAGAGTAAAAGTTTGAAAAATATTTAAATTTTGTGCCTTTTGCAGACGTTGCAAAGCGAAGGTAAAGAAAGGAATGATAAGTATTTATGAATACAAACAAAATAAGTCTATGCCAAGCAATATGTTTAATTTTGATTATAACAATTAATAGACTCTCTATAAATATTCCTCAATCTATTCTTATTCCAATGGGATCTTCATCCATTCTAAACATAATTTATGTGTGCCTTATCGCAATAATTTTTACTCTTATAATTGTAAATCTATTTAAGAAATTTCCTGGAAAGGACATTATTGACGTTTCAGAATTTTTAGTTGGTAATGGTTTTAAGTATATTGTTGGCATATTCATCTGTATTAATATTGTTCTTGTTGCATCTATTCTTTTAAGAGATTTTGTTGAGGTTGTTCATATAATCTATTACTCTGATACTCCTATAATTTTCATGCTATTTTTCTTTATAGCCGTTTGCATTATTGCGAATTTATTTGGTGGACAAAGCATATTAAAAACGAACGTTATAATAACTATTCTAATGGTAGTGGGTCTGCTTATTATATTTGCTTCTGTTATTCCAAATTTGACAGTTCAAAGAATATTTCCGATTCTGGGTTATGGCACATACAAAACCTTTTTTACAGGAATCTCTAGTATATTTGCTTTCAATGGATTATCGGTTTTGTATCTGGTACCCTCTATAGTTTACTCTGGCAAAAATTTTAGAAAAGCAAGTACCATTGCCGTAATTATTGCAAGTATTTTAATCGTTCTTGCAACTGCTTCTAGCCTTCTAGCATTTTCATTTAGTATCATTATAGAAAAAATTTCTCCTCTTTATATGCTACTTTCTAATAATGAATTTGGTAGATATTTGCAACACCCAGAATCAATTTTTTTATTTACTTGGATTCTGTCTTTTATGAGTTATCTGAATATTTCCTGTATGTTGGTTGTATATATTCTAAAAAAACTTACCAAAGTAAAAAATGCAAAGCCTTTTTCTATTGCCATAGGTGTAGTATTTTTTATTATAGCTCTAATTCCTAAAAGCATATTGCAAACCCGTGACACTGGAACATTTTTATCAAAATATGTAAGCATTCCAATCACATTTATAATATTTCCAATAATTCTTGTTTTGGCAAACTTGAAGCTCAAGAAAATGAAGCCAATGGAATAAATAAATATGCTATTAATTAATGAGTTAACTAAATTAAACGATATTGATTTGAAAGGACTTAAGTTTTATGAAAGAATCTTTTTGGTTACACTTCAAACATTTCTTAACATTTATTTTAATAGTTATTATTGTATGTTTCACTCTTTCTGGTTCATTTAATACTAGAAATATTGATAAACTTGCTTATGTAATCGCACTCGGTATTGATGTTCGGTCAAAATGACAAATTGAACTTAAGTATTCAGCTTTCTAAGCCTAAAGGTGGCTCCGCTGGTTCTTCTACAGGTTCTGCCGAGAATATAGTCGACTCTGTAGAATGTTCTTCGATAAGAGGCGGTCTTGACCTTTTCAATAGTTATATAAGCAGAAGGCTTACTCTTTCTCATTGTAAAGTTTTAGTTATTTCAGAAGAACTTGCTTCAAAAGGTATTTCTGAATACATTTACACTCTATTAAATGATGTAGAAATGAGTGTTCAGGCAAGTGTTATAATCAGCAAAAGCCCTGCTCATGAATTTCTTGCATCTTCGGAACCTGTTCTTGAAGATTTATCCTCAAAATATTACGAAATAGCTATAAATTCAAATGAATATACTGGTTTTACTCAAAATGTCACATTGATAAAGTTCTTCTCTGACTATGTAGATACCTTTAAGGAACCAGTCGCAATTTTAGGAGGAGTTAATCCAGGAACATTTAACCAAGCTACAAGCCATGGTGCCACTTCTTCTGGTTCAGTACAAAATGCTAATTCGGTAAACTCACAAAATTCTACACAATCACAGTCACAAGCTTCACTAAATTCATCATCGCAAAATCACGCACAAAATTCATCAAGTGGTTCTAGTCAAAGCAATAATCCTTCTGTACCTAGTGGCTCTGCAACAGCCTCTTTTGCAAACAAAGATAATTCTTACACAGCTGGAAGTACTCCAGTAGATTCCAAGCCCAATATAGAAAACATGGGATTAGCCGTATTTAAAGGAGACAGACTTGTTGGCGAAATGACTGGTATAGAATCTATATTTCACCTTGTCGTCAGCAGTAATTTAAAATCTTGTAATATAAGTATTCCAAATCCTTTAGAAGATTCTAGTACATTGGATATAAATTTAAAGTTAGGTAAAAGTACTAAAAATGATGTCGAATTTGTAAATGGTTCTCCTTTAGTTACTTGTAAGATAAATGTTAATATTCAAATTGTTTCAACTACAGAAAAATCAAGCTCGGGAAGTTCAAGTTATTATACTTCTGAAAATTCGAAACTCATCGAAGAGACATGTAGTGATTTCTTAAAGAGGAATATCCTGGAATATTTATATAAAACCTCAAAAAATTATAAATCGGATATTGATGGTTTCGGAAAATATGCCGTAAAATATTTTCCAACCATGCAAGAATGGAACGACTACGATTGGCTCGATAATTACGAGAACAGCATATTCGATGTTGAAGTAGATTCTACTTTAAAATCTGGATACACATTTCTATAATTTTATTAGTTTTATTGTATTAATTCTATATACTATAAACTGAAATAAAAAGAAAACATAATATTTACTACATTTAGTAATGTTATGTTTTCTTTTATCATACTTTAAATTATATTTTTAAATTTTGATTTGATTTAATTTGATTCAGTTCAACTCAATTCATTTTAGTTTATTTCAATTTATTGCGTTTTTCTTCATTATTTTCATTTTGTTTTATTCAAATAGACTATTAAATTCTTCTTCAGATACTACTTCTTTTTCTATAAGTAGTCCTGCAAGTTGATGTACTTTGTCTTCATGTTGTATTAAAAGTGCCTGTGCTTTGCTATAAGCATTGTCTATTAAGGATTTTACTTCTTGTCCTATTGAGTTTTCCATTCCTTCTCCAAATAATTGCATTTGGTATGGGTCCTTCTCTAAGTTTATACTTATAGGTCCAACTTTTTCACTCATTCCATATATAGTAACCATATTTTTAGCAATATCTGTTGCTACTTCTAAGTCGTTGCTTGCACCTGTTGATATATCATTTAAGAATATTTTTTCAGATGCTCTACCACCAAGTAAAGCAATTAGCTTTTCTAACATTTCTGTTTTTGAAACGTAGTACTTATCCTCGTTTGTTTTATACATGGTATATCCGCCAGCAACTCCTCTTGGAATGATTGATACTTCTTTTATGTCTTTTTGTGACTCTAAGAATCTGCTTACTACTGCATGTCCTGCCTCATGATAAGCTGTAAGTTTCTTGTCTTTATCTGACATAATTCTGCTATGCTTTTCTACACCAACTGTAACTTTCTTTAATGCATCATTTATATCTTTGCTTGTTATTGATTCTTCTTTATTTATTGTTGCAAGAATTGCAGCTTCATTAAGAATATTTTCAAGTTCTGCACCTGTAAATCCAGCTGTATCTCCGGCAATAGTCTTTAAATTTACATCATCAGCTAATTTTTTGTCTTTAGCATGAATCTTTAGGATTGCTTCCCTTCCATTCATGTCAGGAAGTGCTATATTGATTCTTCTGTCAAATCTTCCAGGTCTTAATAATGCTCTATCTAGCATTTCAGGTCTGTTTGTTGCTGCAAGTAGAATAACTGTATGTTCAGAATCAAATCCATCCATTTCAACAAGTAGTTGGTTAAGTGTCTGGTTGTTGTCTGTGTCTGCAGCTGTTCCTCCATCAGATCTCTTTGAGCCTATTGCATCAATCTCATCTATAAATATGATTGCAGGAGACATTTTCTTTGCCTTCTCAAATAGTTTTCTTACTCTTGATGCTCCAAGTCCTGCAAACATTTCTGTAAATTCAGAACCACTCATAGATATAAATGGTACATCTGCCTCTCCTGCAATAGCCTTTGCAATCAATGTTTTTCCTGTACCAGGCTCTCCGCAAAGTAATACACCTCTTGGAATTTTAGCCCCCATTTTATAGAATTTCTCAGGATTCTTTAAGAATTTTACAATCTCAATCATTTCCTGCTTTTCTTCATCAAGACCTGCCACATCGTCAAATGTAGTTTTTACATCTTGTTCTTCTGCATCATATACCTTGCCTTTATCTCCTAACCCTTCCATTTGTAAGACTAGAATAAATAGTATAGCCATTAATATTGTTGGTAAGAATGAAAATAAATTGTTGAAGATACTCAAGAATACGTTTGCTTTTTCTTGAATTAAGTTAATGTCATTTCCTTCTTGTACCTTTTCTTGTATAAGTTCTATAAAAGCTTGTGTATTTGGAACTATACAATTCTTTGGCTTGTCCTCTCCTTTTAGTGTAACCTTAACAGAGGTACTTCCAACTGTCATCTTTACCTTTTCGATGTTGCCATCGTCTATTTGTTTTATTAAGTCTGTATATCCAATTTCATTTTCTTTTAATTTACCTTCGTCTTTATCTTGCTTTACAAAGGAATATATAACAATCGTAGCAAGAATTGCTATTAAAATTATAATTAAAGTTCCAAGAAGGAGTTTCTTTCTTTTCTCATTCTTCTCTCTTTCCTTTCTGCTATTGTCGTTGTTTTCTTTTAAATCGTCATTTTTCTTAGTACTCAATTTAACCTATCTCCTTGTAATATTTCTATCTTATCTCTTTTTAAAACTCCCCTTAAAAATAACTCAAGATTTCTTGTCGAATTTTAGTTTCATTATTCTTAAACACTACTGCCTTGTGTTTTTTCGCCTGCATCAGGGAAATTCTTTTCATTGCTATCAGAATTAGAACCCTCTTCTTTCTTTTCATTTTCTTTCTGTCTTTCTTTTTCCTCTTTATTCTTTTTTTCAGCTTTTTCGTCTTCTTCTTTTCTTTGTTTTTCTTCTAATTCTGTTCTTACCTTTTCTTGTTCTGATTGAATTTTCTGTACTTCGCCCTGTTTCTTTATATAGTCCGTTTTTATTATTAGTATTGCAGTTATTATATAAATGTATGAAATTACATTATAAACAACTTGAAAGTATTTTATTGTGTATCCTGTAAATCCATTTAAAACGATGTATAACATGTTTAATATAATTGATAATGTTAATGCATGAGTTCCCATACTAAACATTGCTGAAAATCTTATTCTCATTCCAATAATTCTTGATATTAAATATCCCATTACTGCAATAACTAGACTATCAACTATAACGCTTGCCATATAAACTGGGAACATACTTATAAATACAGTTGCAAATACTGATGTATAAAGTGATGTTTTGTTTTGGTTATAGTAATCTATCACTTGTTGTTTGTCTAGTGATTCTATATTGTATTTTGATAGAATGTCTGAATAATTATTCTCAGAGATTGAAGATAACATTTCGTTCTTCATCAAAGCTTTATCTTTTAATAGGATAATTCCGTTACTCTGTGATTTTATTTGTTCTTTATAGCTTTCTAATTGTTCATTTGATAATTCTGATGTGTCGATTATTATAACAGAAATTATATTTTTTTCATCGATTATTTCCAGCTTTTCTCCAGAATTTATGTCCATTGTGCCATCTTTATAAGATAGTGTTTTTATTTTTTCATCAAAGTAGCTTTCTACTCCATTCATAGTTTTAGAAAATCTGTATGTTGATATTGCAGATATTACAACTACAAGAATTGCAATCAATTTTATTAGATAAAGGATTGTTCTTCCTATTCCCTCTAATCCAAAATCTTCATATTTATCAAAGTCTTTTATGCTCTTCAATAAATTCTTAAAAAATCCCTCTTTTTCTATTTTTTCGTTTTTCTCTTTGTTTGGTTTGTTTGGCATTTTAATTCTCCTTTTTATTCATTTTAATACCTACATCTTTTCTACTATTATTCCATCTTTGGTGTCTTTTATGCTATATCCATTGCTCGTGATTTTATCACGAATTTCATCCGATTTTGCCCAGTCCTTGTTTTGTCTTGCTACATTTCTTTCTTCTATTAATTTTTTAATTTCTTCTGGTATTTCTGTTTCAGTTTTCTCATTTTTTAATTTTGTTAAATGTTTTTTTGCATTTTCTATGTCTAATCCAAGAACTCTATCAAAGTCTAATAAAAGATTTGCAAATTTCTTAGATTTCTTTTCATTTCTGGCAACTTCCCATACGACACCCATTGCAGCAGGCATATTCATATCATCATTTATGCATGCCAAGAATTTTTGTCTGTACTCTTCGATTTCAGCATCAGAAACTTCTTCATTGCCTTCTAAATGTTTCATATAGCAGTCATATAATCTCTCTAATCCTTTTTGTGCTGCAAACACGCTGTCAAAAGTGAAGTTCAATTTTGTTCTATAGTTTGCTGTAAAGCAGAACATCTTGAAACTTAATGGTTCCAATCCTTTTTCTTGAAGTTGTGAAATTGTATATGTATTGCCTAGGCTCTTCGACATTTTTCCACCATCTACTTGTAAGAATTCGCAATGAATCCAATATCTTGCAGGTATTTTTCCTGTTGCTCCTTTAGCTTGAGCAATTTCATTTTCGTGGTGTGTTGGAATATGATCAACTCCGCCAGTGTGAATATCAAATTCTTCACCCAGGAATCTTCTTCCCATAGTTGAACATTCTAAATGCCAGCCCGGATAAGATAATCCCCAAGGACTCTCCCACTTCATTATATGATTTTCAGGTGCTTTAATCCATAGAGCAAAATCATAAGGATTTTTCTTTTCAGGGTCAACATCAACTCTTGCACCTGCAATTTGCTCATCTAATTTTCTGTTTGATAATACAGGATATTTATCTAATTTTGATATATCAAAATAGATTCCTTTGCTAGTTTCATAAGCATAACCATTTTTTAATATTTCCTTTACATATTCAATCATTTGCTCTATATTTTCTGTAGCTTTTGTTATAATTTCTGGTTTGTCTATGTTTAGCTTATCCATGTCTTTTAAGAATACTTCTGTATAGAATTTTGCAATCTCATAAGGGTCTTTCTTTTCCTTTCGAGCTGCCTTTTCCATTTTGTCTTCTCCCTCGTCTGCATCAGACTCAAGGTGACCGACATCCGTAATATTCATTACATGTTTTAGTTCATAACCATTATATTTTAAAACTCTTCTTAATGTGTCCATCATTATATAAGCTCTAAAGTTGCCTATATGAGCATAGCTGTAGACCGTAGGTCCACAACTATACATCTTTACTAAATCTTTATCTATTGAGTTAAATTTCTCTTTTTTTCTAGTTAATGTGTTATAAAATTTTATATCCATTTGTAGAAATTTCTCCTCTCATTTTATTTTTTTAATCTCTCGTTTCTTCATTTGTTTCAGGTGTTACAGGGTCAACTACTTCCTCATTCTTTATTTCATTATTTCCACTTGGTTTTTCTGTTTTTTTGCCTGAACTAACAGTAATTGTAACACTGTCATTTGCACTAAGTTCCGTTCCCTCTTTCTTGCTTTGTTCTATAACAGTTCCTTCTTTTTGAGTTGATGCTTTTGTTTCTACTGTAACTTTTAGTCCTAAATCTTTTAATGTTTTGCTTGCTTCATCCTTTGTCTTTCCAACTACATCTGGCATTTTGATTACCTTCTTTGTATGAACAGTACATGTTTCTGTTGGTATATCATATTTATCACCTTCGTTAGTTTTCCATAATGTTGTATCTTCTTTTTCAGGCTTTCTAGTATATGCCTTTTCTTCTGTATTAGGACAGAATTCTGTTGCAATTTTTCCTGTTTCAGTACAGATTGTTAATCTTGTATGCCCATCACAATAATCTGGAACAGTTCCCTTTACAAAGTATTCTGTATATGTGTGTTCGCAACTGTCTGTAGCAGCTTTTCCTGAATCTGTACAAATTTTTGCTGTTACAATATTGCTTGGTTTCTCAAATTTTGCACTTGGTAAATCGCTGTGAACTTTCTTCATAACAGCAACCCAAAGTCTTGCTGCTCTGTTAGTACCATTTGCTTTCGCAGGATATAAGTTTTCTGGTTGGTCAAAGCCATACCATGTTGCAGCAGTATAGTAATTTGTAAATCCACAGAACCATCTATCATGGTTATTGGTTGTTGTTCCAGTTTTTCCTGCAACATCTTGACCTGATATTTTACAGTATGGTGCTGTTGGATCACTAGTTCCAATTATTGGACCTGTTAAGATAGATTTTAATATGAACGCATTTCCTTCAGATATTACTCTTCTTGTTTCTTGTGTTGGTTCCATTACAGTATTTCCGTTTTTGTCTTCAACTCTAGTATAGAATATTGGAGTGATATATACACCATCATTTGCTATTGCAGCATAAGCTCCTGCCATTTCTAGAGGAGAAATACCAACTGTAGTGCCACCTAGTACCAATGATAAGTTTTCATCATTGTTCTTTGAATTATCTTTTGCAGTAAGTAATGTAGAAATACCTAATTTTCTCATGAATGCAATTGAATTACTTGGTCCAACTTCATCCATAATCTTAACATTTACAGTGTTGGCAGAAAATTCTATTCCTTTTCTAACTGTAACTAAGCTATAGCCTTTGTGTGGATTAGGAGTATAGTCTCCAAAAGTAGTTCTAGATTCGTCATATACTGTAGCAGCTGTAATAATTCCAGATTCTAGTGCTGGTGCAACTGCAGCTAGAGGTTTTATTGCAGAGCCCGGTTGTCTACGTGTTTGTGTTGCTCTATTTTGTCCATTTGAATCAACATCATCGCCTAGACCTCCCATACAACCTACAACTTTTCCAGTTTTATGGTCTATAACAACCATTGCAGATTGTGTATGATCATTTAATTTATTTCCATTTTTATCTTCTTCTACACCTGAGAATATATGATCTCCACTTCTGTACACTTCTTCCATTTCAGCTTGTATTGTAGAATCTTGAGTAGTGTAAATCTTGTATCCACCACCATAAATAGCCTTACAAGCCATGTTATAATCCATGTCTTTTTCTTCCATGTATTGAGATATAACATCATTTAATGCTGCTCTTGCTAAATACGACATCGTAGTTCCTGTAGAAGTATTTCCTTTTTCAAATTTTAGTCCTGCTTCAACTTCTTCTTTTGCACTGTTGTATTCTTCTTCACTAATTTTTCCAAGTTCTTTCATTTTTGCAAGAACAATTTTTGTTCTTCTCTGTATTAAGTCTGTATTAGGTGATTCACCAAATGGATTATAACTATTTGGCGAGTTATTAATTCCAGCTAAGAATGCACATTCAGCTAAATCTAAGTCTCCAACAGATTTATTGAAATAGTATGTAGCTCCAAGTTGAACTCCATATACATCTTGACCAAGGAATATTAGGTTTAAGTATAATTCTAATATTTGATCTTTTGAAAGCAGCTTTTCAAGTTTGTATGCTCTTGATATTTCTCTTATTTTTCTTTCTACACCGGCAAATCCTGAATCACTCTTGTCTTTAAATGAGTTTTTTACTGTCTGTTGAGTAATTGTACTTCCTCCACCTGCAGATGAATTACCTCTGTTTAGTATGTATCTAATTGTTGATGCGACAGTTCTTTTTATATCTACACCATTGTGGCTATAAAATCTTTCGTCCTCTATAGATATGTATGCATCTTTCAAATATTGTGGGACTTCGCTAAGTAGCACAGGTCTTCTTTTTTCATCTCCAGAAACATTTGCAATTTCGTTTCCGTCTTTGTCATAAATTATTGTATCTTCACTGGTGAATTTTAAGTCATCTTCTGTTACATCCCATTTATCACTCGTAACTATTGCAATAATTGCTCCAGCACCAATAATCATCATTAATATAAACAATGTAATTAATACTTTTAATACAATAGCAAGTTTACGATGTCTCTTCCAGAAGCCCTTCTTCTTTCCATTTTTGTTTTGAGAATCTTGGCTATTCTTCGATATTGTATTATTTGTTTTTTTAATATTCTTTTTGTTCGTGTTATTATTATGTTTCTTTGCAGAATTACCCATAAAATAATCCTCCCTATTTCTTATTTTATTAAACTATATTGTCCACACTATTATATTACATTTACCCATAAAAGTACAAGCTTTTTGTGAAATATTTATATTTTCCATTGGCAAATATTTATATTCTATAATCCTCTAATATATCATTTATTTGTGTAACTATCTTCGCTCCTTGTTTTATTAGCTCATTGGTACCCTCAGAATTGATATTTATTATATTTCCGGGAATTGCATATATATTTTTTCCTTGTTCTAATGCATAATCAACTGTTATAAGTGAACCACTCTTTTTCTTTGCCTCAACAACTAGCACTCCATCAGAAAGTCCACTAATTATTCTATTTCTTCTTGGGAAAGTTTCCTTGCTTGGTTTAGTGCCAATCGGATATTCTGAAATAATTAATCCACCATTTTTTAAAATTTGTTCTTCTAATTCTTTATTTTCAGGTGGATATATATAATTTAATCCATTTCCAAGAACAGCTATTGTGGGTTTTCCTGCCTTGACTGCTCCCTTGTGTGCAAACGAATCTATTCCCCTTGCACACCCGCTCACCACTATTATTCCAGCTTCTGATAAAGTATATGATATTGTTTCTGCTATTAGTCTTCCATACTCTGTATATTCTCTGCATCCAATTATTGCAATGAGTTTCTTACTTTTTAAAATTTTAATATTTCCAGCACAGTAGAGTTTTTCTGGTGGATCAAAAACGTTTTTTAAGCTTTCCGGATAATAACTGTTATCTTTTGTAATAGTCTCTATTTTTACATTTTTCCAAAATTTTTCATTGTTATTTTGTATCAACTTCCTGCTCCTCTTTAATTAACTTTTATTTTAATATGAATATCTGAAAATTTCTAATTTTCAGTTTTCACTTTATTATTTACGATTTTCCATAGATTTGAAATCTTCAATAAATTTTCTATTATATAAAAATAGGAGAATTCAAGCAGTATTAATACTGGCTTAATTTCCCCTGATTTAATTTAAATTAATATTATTCTTGAATCTTTTTTATTTCATGTTTCATAGATTTTATTACTCAATTTAATTTATTTCTTACACCCTTTTAGTTCAAATGTGATTCACTTTAAATGTTTTTCACATCATTTTGCAATTTTGTAGCTTTTATAACATTGTTCATAAGCATTGCTATTGTCATAGGGCCAACTCCGCCAGGAACTGGAGTAATGTATGATGCTTTATTTTTTACGTTTTCAAAATCGACATCCCCTTTTAATTTTCCATTTTCATCTCTATTCATTCCTACATCTATTACAACAGCACCGTCTTTTACCATATCTTCTGTTACCATATTTAATTTTCCAACTGCACTAATAAGAATATCTGCATTTTTTGTGATACTTGATAGATTTTTAGTTTTTGAGTGACAAATTGTAACAGTTGCATTTTTATTTAGTAGACAGTGTGAAAGTGGTTTTCCTACAATGTTGCTTCTTCCTATTACTACAGCATGTTTTCCTTCTACTGGTATATTATAATGTTCAAGCATTTTTATTATTCCATAATGAGTACAAGAAACAAATGTGTCTTGTCCAATCATCAATTTTCCAACATTTACAGGATTAAATCCGTCTACATCCTTTAAAGGACTTATTCTCTCAAATGCCTCTTGAATATTAAGTCCTTTTGGAATAGGGCTTTGAAGTAATATTCCATTTATATCTTTTCTTTTATTTAATTCGTCAATAACTCCAAGAAGTTCATCCATAGTTGTATTTGTATCAAGAAGTATTTCTTCATACTCAACTCCTACTTCTTCGCAAGCTTTGCTTTTGTTTCTTACATAAATTTTAGAAGCATTATCATCTCCAACAAGAATAACCGCAAGTTTTGCTTTTATTCCTCGCTGTTTAAGCAATTTATTTTCTTCTTTAAGCTCTTCTCTAACTTTTTTTGCCAATTCTTTACCATCAATTAATTGATACATCTTATACTTCCTCTTCCACTGTTAATTTTGCATAATACTTTTCGTTAAATTCCTCGTCATATTGAATGTCTCCAAATATTTCTGGCATTTGTTCTTTAAAGTATTTTAAAAGTGGTATAAGAATCTGTCTTATTGCAGGGTGTACATTCTTCGTTGTTCTTAATGATAATATATGTTTCCATTCTCTTATGTTTGCTGTCATTGTGTATTCTGCTGCTGTTGAGTGTGGAAGTAATTCTCTACACATGTCGTTTGTTGCACCAAGTTCTTTCATTTTCATATATGCCTCTTCAACATCTGCAATTCCTTTTTTCCATGTTTCATATACTTGCTCGTCCTCTATATATGCCGGATTTATAACTGCAATTTCATTTCCGTACTTGTCTTTATCATAGCTACAATATCTTGTAGATTCAACAGAGAAACTTGCAAATCTATGTCTTGTTAAATCTTTATAAGTTCCTATATCTCCATATATTCTTACTGTAACTTTCTCATGTTCTAGTACAGACTCATGTCCTCTATTAAGGCAATTTTTTAGTAAATTCTTGTAACTATCTTCTGTTATATTTCCTTCAGAACGATAGCAGGTTCTACAAGCTCTTTCAATTCTTTTCATAATTTTTACGCCGTCAATTTTTTCGACTTTGATCCATGGTTCAACTATTCTCATGTTATTTATCCTTTCTTTTGCTTATTATTTTAGCCATTTTATCTTTAAAATAAAATGGCTATTTATCTCTATATATAATGTTCTACATTCAATGCAATTTTCCCTTTTTTTGTTTCACCTAAAATTTCAAAAATTTCAAATTTTCCTTTTCCTCTTATAACAATAACATCTTTTTCATTTATCATTTTTGAGTTTCTGGTCTCTGTTTCATAATTTACCATAACTCTTTGATTTTCTAATATTTTTGTTGCTTCATTTCTTGAACAGTTTGCAAGTTCTGAAACAATATTATCAAGCCTTAAAGAAGAAACTGTAATTCTTTTTTCCTCTTTTTTTATATCAGGCTTTCTAATTTCAGAAATATTTAATTGTTCTATTTTAGCTTTTGAGAATCTCGTAAGTTGTTGTAAATTGTTCAAAATATATTTTGAAATTTCGTTACTGCAGACTACATCGGCACCATCTTCAAATACCAATATGTCTCCGATTTTTTCTCTTTTAATTCCAAGTTTCATAATTCCACTTAAATAATCTCTATGACTATAAGTTCCTTTTAATTCATTTGGAAGAGTAATCCTTATTAGGCAAACTAATGTCGAAAAATTGAATCTATTATTTAGAAAAATTTCTTCACATTTATCAGGATATATTATTAACATTGCCTTTTCTAGTTCCTCACAAGGCAAGTAATAAATATAGTTTTTTTCCTTTTCAATATTCAAAATTTCTCTACTTATATTTTGTTCATGCATACTTAAAAAATCTGTGTTAGTAATTTGATTTTTTGTTTTTGCAATCTTTATTTTGTCTAAAATTTTTGCTACAAATAATTTATCATCTTCATTTACATATTTGTTTATAATAGTTGATTTTTCCATTTATTTTCCTGTTTCTTTTTTATTCATCCAGTCCTTACCATCAACAAATCTTGCTACAAGCATTGATGCTGCTGAATCTCCAACAGAGTTTAAAACTGTTGCAGGAGCATCTATTACAGTTGCAATCATTGTAAGGATTGGTAATGCTGCTACTGGATAGCCCATCATTGAAATAATCATCATTTCTGATATTGTTCCACCACCAATTGGAACAGCTGTTACAAGTAAATTTGCAACCAAAGCAACTCCAATTACTTGGAATATACTTGCATTTGTTCCAAATAGGCATACTAAAAACATTATTTTAAATACAGAACCAATTATTGATCCATCCTTGTGGAAACTTGTTCCTAATGGTACTGTTGTTTCTGCTATATCATCTGATACACCAATTTTCTTAGCGGCTTCTGTGTTTGCAGGTATTGCTGCTGCAGATGAACATGTTGCCAATGCAACTGCTGTTGGTGTAATTATATTCTTCCAGAAAGTAATTAATCCTTTTTTTCCACCAGCGATAAAGGCATAAACAGAGTACATAACTATGTAAAATACTATTGAAACCAAAGTATAAATTATGAATGTTTTTGCATATCCAACTGCTATTGCACTTCCATAAGTTCCAACTAGAACAGCAAAATAGCAACCAAGTCCGATTGGTGAATAGTAAGATATAAGCTGTACAAATTTAAGAGTTACTTCATAAGCTGACTCTAAAGTTTTTTGTATTGCTTCTCCTTTTTCTCCAGCCATTTTTATTGCTACACCGAATAAAATTGAGAAAACAACTAGTGGCAATATATTGTCTTTTGAAAGTAATTTGCTGAAATCGGTTACAGTAAGAGCACTAACAGTTCTATCTAATATAGTTGGCTCTTTCTCGTCTGTTTCAGTAGAGCTTGTTTCCCCACTATCTTCTTCTAATGATGCTCTTATTTGAGCTCCATCTTCTGTATTAACTAATTTAAAAGAATAAGTTGATACAATTCCTACTAAAACTGAAATTAATGACATTACAACAAAAGTTGCAATTATAGTAATCATTATTTTTCCAATTCTTTTAGGTTGTTTAATTCTTGATATTGATGTGGTAATACTTAAGAATACTAATGGAACTATTGTAACAAATAATAAATTTAAGAAGATGTCCCCAAAGGGTTTTAAGACAGCTGCATTTTCTTTTAAAGCCATTCCTAATATGGCACCAATTATTATCGCAGCTAAAAGTATAATAACTGATTTGTAAGTTTTTAAAATATTTTTCATAATACTTTCTCCTTATAAAAAGAAGCGTTGTTAAGGAAATATAATTATATCTCCTAATTCGCGTATATTATATACTTATTTAAATAATATTGCAATAGGTAAAATTTATGAATTTTTATTTTCAAATTATTTTTATAACATATTGTTACGGGCTCCTCACATCATTTTTCAGCATTTTTTCGTTTCTTGACATATAACTTTCTTGAATTTATAGTACCTTCAGCATATAATACTTTTTTAATTTAAAATTTTTTCTTTTTCTACTAGATTTTTTCTTTTTTATGTGCTATTATAATAACAGTTTTCATTTTTTATTTTGGGATGTCGCCAAGCGGTAAGGCCTCGGACTCTGACTCCGATATGCGTGTGTTCGAATCACACCATCCCAACCAAACGTATTTTTTAAAACCAGAGCACTCAAGCCTCTGGTTTTGTTTATTTTATTTTTTCATTGATATTCCCGTATTTTTTTCCTTATGATGTCAATAATATTATTAGAATTTGTATATATTGAAAGGATGATTATATGAAAGATTATTTAGGAATTAAAAGTGTTTCTGCATTGGAGGTTTTAGATTCACGTGGTAATCCAACAGTGCAAGTTGAAGTTGTTACTGAAGGCGGTTTTTCTGGAGTTGCAATCGTTCCATCAGGAGCCTCAACAGGAAGTTTTGAGGCTGTTGAATTAAGAGATTCAGATGAAAAAAGATATTCTGGTAAAGGAGTTCAAGAAGCTGTTAATAATGTAAATACCAAGATTGCAAAAAAATTGTTAGATATGAATGTATATTCACAACGAAGTATTGATTATGCCCTTATTAAATTAGACGGTTCACAAAACAAATCTACTCTTGGTGCAAATGCAACCTTAGGTGTTTCTCTTGCCTGCTGCAAGGCTGCAGCTAATTCTCTTGGATTACCTTTATATTCTTATATTGGCGGAGTTAATGCACACACATTGCCAACTCCAATGATGAACATTTTAAACGGTGGAAAGCATTCAGATAATAATTTAAGTATACAAGAATTTATGATTGTTCCAGTCGGAGGTAAAACCTTTTCCAAGAAATTAGAAATGGGAGTTACCATTTATCAGAATTTAAAGAAATTGCTAAAGTCTAAAAATTTATCAACTGCTGTTGGAGATGAAGGTGGTTTTGCCCCTAACCTACAAAGCAATGAAGAAGCACTGGATTTAATAGTAGAAGCAATAAAAATCTCTAATTATAAATTAAAAACGGATATTGCAATAGCACTTGATATTGCTGGAACAGAAATGTTTGATGAAGCAAAAAAGCAAAACAAAGATGGATATTTATTTTGGAAAACTAATGAGTTCAAAACAAAAGAAGAAATGATAAATTATATTTGCGATTTATGTTTAAATTATCCTATTATTTCTGTTGAAGATGGGCTCGCCGAAGAAGATTGGGAATCTTGGGTAGAACTCACAAAAAGAGTAGGAAATCAAATTCAGCTAGTTGGAGACGATCTTTTTGTTACAAATGTTGCAAGATTGAAAAAAGGAATCGATAAAGGGGCTGGAAATTGTATATTAATAAAACCAAATCAAATAGGAACATTAACTGAAACACTTGATGCAATTGAGCTTGCAAAATCTAATTGTTACAACACCATTGTCTCTCATCGTTCTGGTGAAACCGAGGACACAATAATTTCAGACATTGCCGTAGCAACAAATAGTTCTTTAATAAAAGCTGGAGCTCCATGTAGAACAGATAGAATTGCAAAATACAACAGATTATTGAATATAGAAAATGAAATAAATGAGTAAAAAAAATCAATTAAATAAACTCATACAAAACTCTAAATTGATTGAATACAATTAGTAGTAATAGCAAAAAGACCTCACCTTGACGGTGAAGTCTTCTTGCTTACTGGTAGTACTGACATTACGCTGCAACTTCATACAACAACCAATTGTTGTCGTGGCTTCCCACTAGGGTAAACCCGGATTCATTGAGCATTCTCAGCATCTTGCTGCACAGTTCAGAGTAGTCTTCCTTGTCTGGAACAATCCAGTACTTTTCTTCGACTTTGACAAGTCTGAACTTATCGTTCAAGCCTATCTGGATGTGTGGATTTGCCTTTTTTTCGGAGATTTGCCTGCTCATTTCAACACTAATTTCGTTGAAAATAACAATCATCTTCTCCCGAAGTTCAGCATTTCTCATCTGCTCCTTCTCAAACCTGCTCAGCTTTTCCAGCATAACATTCTCCCTCCCATAAAATTATTTTCGGAGGTGTTCCTCTCGAAAGCACCGTGCGTGTCGAAAGGATAAACCTAGTTCATGACAAATTCTAGCACAAACATACAAAAAACACAAGTATTCGACAAACTTTTTTATTTGACTAACAATTTTTTAACTTGTAACTTATCTATAAAAATGTTCCAAATTTTAGTTTAATATTTTCAATTTAATAACTTTTACCCAATTATATTGTCTATTTCTTTTTTCATTCCCATTAGTACATCACAGCTGTTGTCAAATTGTTTTTGTTCTTCTGCTGTTAGTGGAAGATTTAGAAGTTCTTGAACACCATTATTTCCAATTATTGCAGGAACTCCGATATATATTCCTTCGTGTCCATATTCTCCTTCAAGTTTTGTAGAAACAGTTAGTATCTCTTTTCCATTGTTTAATATTGTTCTTACTAATTTAGCAAGTCCCATTCCTATTCCATAATATGTGGCTCTTTTCTTTTCTATTATTTCATAAGCTGATTGTTGTACTTCTGTGTAGATGTCTGATAATATATTTTCGTTTTCTCCTCTTTCTTTAAGGATATCTAATAATTTTTTACAACCTACATAGCTGTGTGTCCATGGCACAAATGAAGAGTCTCCGTGTTCTCCCATTATATATGCATGTATATTTTTGCTTGATACATTTAGTCTTTCACCTATTAAATAACGTAATCTAGCAGTGTCTAATACAGTTCCAGAGCCTATTACTTTATTCTTTGGAAATCCGGAAACTTTTTGAACAACATAAGACATTAAGTCTACTGGATTTGATGCAATAACAAATATTCCATTGAATCCTGATTTTACAACATTTTCTGTTATTTCTTTCATTATTTTTGCATTTGCAGATGCAAGTTCTAATCTTGTTTGTCCAGGTTTCTGATTCAACCCAGCTGTTATTACTACTATGTCTGCATTTTTGCATTCATCGTAATCCCCTGCTTTTATGTCCATTTTTCCTGATGCATAAGGGACTCCATGATTAAGATCCATTGCCTCACCTTCTGCCTTGTCTTTTAATACATCTATTAAAACTAATTCATTTATTCCTCCTTGGTTTTCTAAAGCATAAGCCATGCTCATTCCAACCATTCCAGTTCCCACTAACACTAATTTTCTACTTTCTATCATAATTTATTACCTCACTTTATTTTTTTATAAATAAATACACAAAGGTATTATAACATTTGTGTATTTATTATCTCTTTTTTACTCGTTGTTAATAAGTTCCTTTATTAATTCATATTTTACTAATTTCACATTATATAATAAATTATTTTATTAACTAACTCGAATTATAATATCATTTTTTATTTGTTATCATTTTTATACTTTACAGTGTAAATTCCAAGTCCAACAATTGCCATAATTATAATTGTTGATATTACAACTGAAACTGCATCTCCTGTTTGAGGAATTGGATCCGGTGCTGTTGTGTTATCTGGAATTTTATTCTCAGGTGTTGGAGCTGGTTTTTCCTTCTTTAACATTATTGAAGGAGATACGTCAGATGTTACTGTATTATCTTTTCCATCTGTTCCCGTATATTTTACATCAACTTTTTCGTTTGTTGGTGTTTCAACATTTATTATTTTTTCATCAAAGTTTTCTTTTAATTTTAACTTGTATTTGAAAGATGCTGTTTTACCAGCCTCTAATGTTCCAATTGTCCATGTTATACTGTTGTTTTCTGTATTAACTGTTGCTGTTACAGTTCCAATGTTTTCTTTTTCGAATATTTCGAAATCATAGTTTGCAATTATATCGGCTGGAAAATAATCAACTACAACAATGTCTTTTATTTCATTTTTTACTATTGTAACAACGTTTTCATAAACTTTATTTGTGATTATGTCTGTTACATTTTCATCTGTTACATAGTAGAATGGTCCATAGTTTGGTGCTGTTGATGTTCCAAATATATCTTCTGCTAAGTCTTTATATGTTTTTCCTGCAGCATCGCTTGCCATTGTTCCATCAGGATCTGGTTGATAAGTTGAGTTTACACCTGTCATAACAGTTATTAAATTTAAATTTGAATCTTTTAAAGATTGAATTGTGCTCTTTGTTTTTGTTGTAACTTCTCCACCATAAGTCATTGTTGGTCCTCCAACTGCTGTGTTTGGAACACCATCTGTTAGAAGTATTACATATTTATTTAAATTTGTATCTGTGCTGAAATTTGCTCTTGCAACTTGAAGACCAGCATCTATATCTGTTCTGTCTCCGTTTGCCTCTATAGAGTCTATAGCTGAAGAAATTGCTGTTACATCACTTGTTGGTGCAATTACTAAAGATGCATCTTCTAAAGTTCCTTCTTTTGCAATTTCTGTACTTGTTGAAAATCTTACAACACCTATTTTAGAAGTGCTTTGATTTGTAAGTATTTTGCTAGCCAATGTTTTTGCAGCTTCAAAAACTGTTTCTTTTCTTGTTTTTCCATCTGCTAGTGTGTTAGCTGTCATACTCTTTGAATTATCTATTACTAGAAATATTTCAGAAGGTTTTACATTTTCTTCTTCACTCTTTAAATTTGTTACATCTACTTGTAGTGTAACATCTTTGTTTTCATTGCTTACGTCTATTAGTTTTTTTACTAATTTTCCGTCTTCGCCCATTTTTATTTCACAAACATTATCTTTTACTTTTACAAGAGTAACGTCTTCATTTGCAGCATAAGCAACACTTGTTGCAAATATTGTGATTACGGCCATTATTATCGCCAAAATTTTTACTTTTTTGTTCATAAATTTCATCCTTTCGTTTTAATTTTACATTATATATTCTAATACTAAAGTTACTTTTTTTCAAGATAATTTTGAACTTTTTATTGCATATTTTTATTTCAAAGGTTAGCACTAAAATACAATGCCTCCACCATAGTCATAAACTTCTAATCCTTTGAAGTCTATGAGTTCTAAGTTATGTTTTCTCAAATGATTTGTTATTTTTCCCTTAGACTCTAATTTTTCAATGTCTCCAAATAAAACAAATTTATTATCAAACACAAAGCTGGCTCCTCCTATGAACCCCTGCATATTCGTTGGCGTTCCGTCTTTGTTTAAAAGTTTTATATTGTGTTCCTCGATTAAGCAAGCTTCTACTCCCTTATTCTTTAATTTTTCGTAAATTTCTTTATCTCCGGTTATACAAGAATTAGGGCCAGTTACAGCTATAGAGCATTTTGTATAGCCTTGTTTTACAATTATATTTGGATTTATTGTGTTATCTGTGTATTTACTTCCAATTATATTTTCTCCTATCTGGCAAGCATTATACCTAATATCTTCGGGATATTTGGATTTCACCTCAGAATTTCCCAATATAAAACTATTTTTTATAATCGGACTATTGGGTGCACAAATTATTTTATCTTTTACACTGCAATAAAATATATCGCTGTGTCCTGAAATCTCGTCATACACACAATTAGACAAAGGTATTTTTATAATATAAAAATACCTTGCTAAAAAATCATATTCAATTTTTCTTATTCTTTCATCAATTAAAAGATTTTTTACTATTTCATTTGAAGTTTGCAATAGCTTTTCTTTCCTTTTCTTAATATTACTTCTTTTTCTAATAAGTCTTTTGACAATTTTAGCCCAATGTCAGATACTTTCTCATCATTTAAAGTTATTCCACCTTGAGCAATTAATGTTTTAGCTTGTCCTTTTGAGCTTGCAAATCCAGCAGTAATTATTGCATCTAAAATTGAAGAATCTTCTTCAACTTCTACAGTTGGCATATTCTCTGTATTTCCTTTTCCTTCAAACAATGCCTTTGCAGCTTCTTGTGCCTTTTTCGCATTTTCTTCTCCGTGAACAAGTTTTGTTATTTCATAAGCTGCGACTTTCTTTGCCTCGTTAATTTTTTCACCTTCAACATGAGTTAATTTTTCTATTTCTTCAACTGGCAAGAATGTAAGCATCTTCATAACATTTTCAACTTCACTGTCGTCTATATTTCTCCAGTATTGATAGAATTCATATGGAGATGTTTTTTCCGGATCAAGCCATAATGCTCCTTTTTCTGTTTTTCCCATCTTCTTGCCTTCTTTTGTTGTAAGAAGCTTAAATGTCAAACCAAATGAATCATCATGTCCAACTTTTCTTATTAGATTTACTCCTCCAATTATGTTAGACCATTGATCATTTCCACCCATTTCTAGTTTACAGCCGTACTTATTGTATAAGTGTAGGAAGTCATAAGATTGCATTAGCATATATCCCATTTCAAAGAATGTTAATCCTGTTTCCATTCTATTTTTGTAACAATCTGCTGCAAGCATTTTGTTTACTGAGAACAAAGATCCAATGTTTCTCATGAATTCTACATATTTTAAGTCTAATAGCCAATCTGCATTATTTACAACAATCGCAGCATTTTCCCCTTCAAAGCTAACAAATTTTTCTAGTTGCTTTTTGCAACATTCTACGTTGTGATTTATTTCTTCTCTAGACATCATTCTTCTCATATCAGTTTTTCCTGATGGATCGCCTATTGTTACAGTTCCACCTCCAACTAATATTATTGGTCTATGTCCTGCTTTTTGCATATATGATGCAACCATCATTGAAACAAAGTGTCCTACATGTAAGCTGTCTGCTGTTGGATCAAATCCAATATAGAAAGGAACACACTTTTCCTTTTTAAATAATTCTCTTAGGTTTTCTTCGTCTGTTATTTGTTCTATGTAACCTCTTGATTCAAGTACATCTAATATATCCATTTTATCATTCCCCGTATAATATATTTGCAATCAATTTTATTTGTCTTATTTACATTAAATAAATGAATGCATAAGAAAAATTTAATGTAGTCCAATTTGTTAATCTCTCTTTGTTTTTATGTTTAGATTATAGCATTTGAATGCTCAAAAATCAATATTTCATTCTACATGTTTGTAGCTCGTATTATTTTCATTTAACTTTTCGCTTGATATAGCATAATTTATTTTACATATTATTAAGTAGTTTTTTCATATCTTCTCTTGTAAATTCATATTTTTTATCGCAAAAATTACATGCTATTTCTATTTTTTCTTCTTCATCTATTATTTTTTGCAATTCTTCTTTTCCTATTGCAATTAAACCTTTTTCGCATTTTTCTCTTGAACAATTACATTTATATTCAGGGTTAATTTCAGCAAGCACTTTCAAATTGTTATCTCCAGTTACTTCCTTAGCAATTTCTTCTAGTGTTTTTTGTTCATCTAGCATCTTACTTACTGGATCAATCTTTCCAACTTGTTCTTCTATTTTGCTTATTATTTCATCTGTCGCATCAGGCATTAAAGATAATTTGTATCCTCCTGCAGATCTTATTCCATTTTTGTCTACTAAAACTCCTAGTGCTATTACGCTTGGTGTTTGCTCAGATGTTGCAAAATAATTTGTAAAATCTTCTGCAATTTCACCACTCACAATAGGAGTCATTCCAACATAAGGCTTTCCTATTCCTAAATCTTTTATTATGTATAACATTCCATGTTTACCAACGGCTGTTCCTACATCTAATTTGCCATTATTTTCATTAAGTGGTAAATCTAGTTTTGGGTTTGCAACATAACCTTTTACATTTCCATTGCTTTCTCCAACTGCTGTCAACATTCCAAGTGGTCCATCTCCTTTAATTTGATTCGTAATTGAACCTTTTTCTTCTTTAGTTTCATATCCCATTATGCTTGTAATAGTTAGAAGTCTGCCTAATGCAGCTGATGCTGTTGGGCTTAAATCGTGTAACTTTCTTGCTTCTTCTACCATATCTGTTGAAGAAATACATTTTATGCTTACCTTTCCATCATAAGCCAAACAATCTATTAATCTATCTTTCATAATTTTCTGTTTAATCAATTTGCATATTTATTATATCCGTAGTTTGTGAATGTATTTAATATACAAAATTGACTAATTCCTTTCTTTTTTATTTATTAGTCTAAATACCTAGTATATACTTATTGTAATTTTTATTTTCTTTGCTTTATGTTTTTGTATTCACTACTTATTTCAATTATTGAATCTTTGTAAATTTTGCAACAAAGAATCCCTCCATGTCTTTTGAAGGTAATATTCTTATTGCCTTTCCAACGTTTTTATCAAATCCATTGCTAAATGCAGGCACAGCCTGTTTTATGTCTAAATCTATTCTTTCTTGTTTTACATTAAAATTGTTTAATGCCCAATCAATTATTTGTTCATTTTCTAATTTATTTAATGTACAAGTAGAATACACCAGTGTTCCTCCTGGTTTTAAAGCTTCATAAGCACTCTTAAATAGTTTTTTCTGAGTCTTTACAAGTTCGTTTACAGTTTTCATAGACCATTGCTTATAACTTTGTACGTTATAAATTGTAAATCTTCCCTCTCCACTGCATGGAGCATCTAATAAAACTTTATCAAACTGTTCTTTGTAATTTTCTCCTATTTTTTCTCCTCTTCCATTTACTACTTCGACTATATCCGCTCCTTGCATCTCAACATTATATTTTAATCTTTCACATCTTAATTTATCTAGTTCATTCGCAAGTATATAGCCTTTGCCATTCATAATTGAAGCCATTTCAGTAGTTTTTCCTCCTGGTGCCGCAGTTAAATCTAGTATTCTATCTCCTTCTGCTGGAGCAAGAACAAGAGGCGGAATCATACTTGGTAAGCTCTGCAAATATATTTTTCCTTCTTTATAAATTTCTAACTTTTGCAGATCTTTTTCATTTGCATTTTTTATAACAAGTGCATCTTTATACCATAAAACTCTGTCAAACTTTATGTTTATATCTTTAAAATATTTCATTAAATCTTGTATATTATATTTTAAATTATTAACTCTTAATGTTGTGAAACGTTTCTCTGCTATTCCTCTTAGAATATTGTCCACCGTGCCTGGTGAAAACATTTCATAGAGGTTGTCCATAAATTCTTCAGGCAACTTATTTTTTATTTGTGTTATCGATACCATTAAAAATCCTTTCCATTGTTTTAAATCTGTTTTTCAAAATTGCCTTACTATTATAGCACAAACTTTTCGCTTTTAAAATAGTTTTACAGTCAATATCTGTTGTTTTATGGAATTTTTTGTGATATAATCGTTTCATATTCGTTGCCATAGCGAATTATAATAAGTATGGCATGTATTTTTTCGTTTTCTTAATTAAGAAAGGAGAATCAGAATGGATAAGCGTATCGAGTCCGTCAATTTCCAGGAGCTTAGCTCTGTTGGTACGAACTACCTTCACAAGCTCATGGAACTGCGTTCAGTTCAGCATGATCAAAACGCCTCGCCTGAGGAGAAAGAGAAAACTCTTGTGTTTGCCTGGATTATCAGCAACATGACAATACGGTTTGTTTCACTTCACAGCAAAGACAACGTTGTGCTCACGGTGAACATCTTGGCTCAAGGCCCAACGGCCGCCCCTTATCTTTCCTGCGGGGATCACAGCTATTATCTGCCCCGCTATATCTACAACGAATGTCAGCTTATAGACATACTTCAGTCTATCGCTCAAGAAACCGAGGGTGTTCTCCACTTTGAGTCCAACTTCAATATGGACCATCAAGTTCGCTGTGCATGTTGCACTCGTAGGAATTGTAGCAATTACTATCAGCTGAAGAGCATCAAGATTTCTTTCAATATTTAAAGGATTTCCAAGTAGATTAACAAACAGTGCCTGTACACGGATTTTACTCCGAGTATGGGCACTGTTTGCTATAGATATTTCTTAACATTTATATTTATGTTTTAATTTTTCAGTATTACTTTTTTATATTTATGATTCATGTCGTTTATTTTTCTATCTTTTTTAATTCAACATTTCTTTTTATCTTTGATGTAGTTGTTTTTTCCATTGGTTCAGTAGTTACAATTACTTTTTTTACATGTTTATAATTTGCTAGATTTGTATTCACTTTTTTCTTTATATCCTTCATGATTCTTTCTTGAATTTGCTTTTCGTCTTTTACATCTATGTCGTTGTACTCTTTTTGAAGTTCTTTTTCATCATATACCACCTTAGCTTCTAGCAATGTATCTGTTTTACTATTATTTCTTGCAAACACCATACTTTCCAAAACATAAGGTATCTTATTTATAAAGCCTTCTATTTCATTCGGATAAACATTTTTTCCATTTTTCAATACTATAATATCGCTCTTTCTGCCAGTTAAATGTAAGAATCCATCTTCGTCAAAATATCCATAATCGCCAGTTCTAAACCAGCCTTCTTTGTCTATTGCCTTATTTGTTAATTCTTCATTTTCGTAGTACCCTAGCATAATGCTGGCACCCTTTGCACAAATTTCTCCTGTTCCTTCTTCATTTTTGTCTACAATTTTCATTTCAAGAGCAGGAAAACAAATTCCTACGGTTCCTGCCTTATGATATTTATCTGTTTCCGCTGTTAATATTGGTGAAGTCTCTGTTAGTCCATACCCTTGAACAGAGTCTATTCCAATATTGTAATATCCCTGAATTGTTTCTTTTTCCATTTGAGCCGCACCATAATAAATTATTCTAATATGCTCTCCCAAATTTTCTCTTACCTTTTTAAATATCTTCTTTCTTGCATCTATATGCATTTTCATCAAGAAATTAGAAATTTTTACTCCTTTTTCAAATGTTTCTTTTTGTCCTGAATCTTCTATTCCTTTCTTTATCTTTTTATAAATTGCCTCCAAAAGTGCTGGCACAGCTACTATAATTGTTACATCATACTCTTTTAAGTTCTGAGCATAATACTTAAGTCCATCACAAAAAGCTATACAAACACCGCTATAAAATCCATACAAGAAAGAAATCGTACATTCAAAAGTATGGTGTAATGGTAAAATTGAAAGGATTGTATCTGTGTCGTACATTTTTGAGTATGTAGCCATATCTTCAATATTCACACAAATATTTTTCTGAGAAAGCATTACGCCTTTCGCCTCCGCAGTCGTACCAGATGTAAATAATAAAATAGACATTTTATTTTCATCAATTTCTACTTTGTCATACTTTTTGTCACCCTTGTCTAGCAACTTCTTACCATTTTCTTTCACATCATGCCAATACTCTACATCTTTATCATCAATTTTATCCATGCATATTATCGTTTTTAAGTTATTGCCTTCTGATTCCTTCATACTCTTTATTGCTGATAAATACTTTTCATCACAGACTACCGTATCAGCCCCGCTTCTTCTTATTAAATTTTCTATTTCTCTATCTGGTAGTAGTTTGTCAAGTGGCACAATTATTAGTCCTGAGGTAGTTGTTCCTAAATATGTAACACACCATTCATATCTATTCTTTCCAATAACGGCAATCTTCTTTGCTCCCCTGTTTAGCATCTCTGTTCCAAAAGCTTTAATATCCATTCCCGCTTCAGCATAAGTCTTTTTTATTATCTCTTTATCAGATGGTTTATTTTTATATTTGTATGCAATATGTTCCGCATAATGTTCTACACTATATGATACTAATTCTCTAAAGTTGTTAATTCTTCTAGACTTATATACTCTTCTATCTTTCACCTTTGAATTTCTAGCTTCTTCAATCTCTTGATTTGTATAAATCATATTAACCCTCCAAAATTTTATTTATAAACTTTTTCAGATTATATCATAAAAAATAAAAAAAGAATAGAATAATTGTTAATTTATACCATCCTTTTTACTTTGTGTTATACTGTTCCATATTAAATGCTTTCTTAATCTATAATAAGTATGTTAACGGAAATACTTCAGTTAGTCTATTCTTTTTTATTTTTTCCTTGAATAATGATAATGGCATTACCATCTATTATATTCATTAATTCTTGCATCGTTTTTTTATCTATTGCCACACAGCCAGAAGTTGCCTTGCTATTACTACAATGTAAAAACACAGCACTTCCTTTGCCTTTTTCATTTTCAGGGTTTGACTTTATTTCAATTGCATACTCATACTCATTTGGATATTCAATTAAATGTTCTGCACTTTTCCAATCTTTTTTTTTATTTCTAGAATCAACAAGTTGGTTATAATATTTTGAATTTACGTCGTCCACCCAATATAAATATTTATTTATTTTTTTATACTCAATTTTATTATTATCTATTGTTGCATTCATTCCAAAGGCAATTCCTAAATAAAATATTCCCTCAGGAGTTTTTTTATCTCCTTCTTTTTTATCTAGTGCAATACCATTTTGCCCTATATAAGTCATTGTTTCTAATATTTTTACGTATTTCTGATTCTGTTTTTTATAGAGTTCAAATTTTGCTTTATCTTTTATATCAAGCTGATTTACTAATATAATGTAATTTACTTTAATAAAAACTCCTCCTATAAGTTGATTAATTTTTGATCTATTTATTCAGCAAATAAACTGATATATTTAAATATGAAGCAAATAAAATCCATAGCAAATACGGAATTTGTAATAATCCTGCGAGTTTATTTTTCTTATAAAATTCAATTATCATGAAAATTACTAATATTGCAAGTGCTATAATCCATATAAAAGCAAACAGTCTCCATTTTAATAAAAAAAATATTATTGACCAAAGTCCATTAAATATAAGCTGATTATAGTAAATAATCTCTGTTTTTGCATTTAGTAATTCTCTATCAGCTAATATTCCATAAGAAATTCCCATTAAAACATATAAAATCGTCCATACTATTGGAAATATAATACTTGGAGGCGACAATGGTGGTTGCTTTAGCTGATTGTAATCTATGGATTTAGATATTATTAGCCCCACTACGCCTCCCAGAATTACGGGTATTAGTATTGCTTTAGCATAAGTTTTGAATTTTTCCTTCATATAAATTTTCTTCTCCCTATAAAATATATAATTCTTTTATATTATTATATTGAGAATTTTTTATTATATTCGTTTTATAAATCATCTTCATCAATTAGCGGAATAATATCTATTCCGGTTTAATATCCACATTCATAAATCTTTCCCTCCAATACTATTTCTTGCCGTTCCATTCATCTAAAAATTCTTGCAAATATCCCTCTAAATATCTATGTCTTTCTTGTGCTATAGCTTTTGCAGTAGCGGTATTCATTAGATCTTTTATTTTCAATAGTTTGTCGTAAAAATGACTAATTGAAGTCCTCGAACCATTTTGCTTATATTCTTCTTCATTCACATATTCATTTTCATTAGAATCATATATTAGTTTTCCTTTCTTTCCACCATAGGCAAAGGTTCTTGCAATTCCGATTGCACCAATAGCATCTAATCTATCTGCATCTTGCGCTATTTTTCCTTCTATTGAAAGTTCTTTTTGTTCCGCGATATTAGCACTAAATCCCAAATTAGCACAACTATATATTATGTTTTCAATATCATTTTTAGGAATATAATTGTATACTTGTAATTCTTTTAATGTTTCTTCTAATCCTTCTTCGATTTTTCCATTGTAAAACTTGTGGTCATATAAATCGTGCATTAAAACAATTAATGTTATTATAAATTCATCTGCATTCTCTTTTTTATTGATTAGCATCGCATTGTTATATACTCTTTGAATATGCCACCAATCGTGTCCTGTCGAATCATTATTGCATTTATTCTTTACATATTCTTTCACTACACTTATTATTTCTTCTTTATTCATATTATCGCTCCTTTCTTAATTTTATAATATATTTTTTTCGTGATATAGATTTTTATATCACAATTTTTTTCATTTTTTCGTGATATAAAATTATATTTTGCCTCCATATTTTTAATATTAATTCAGTTAATAAACCTGTTAATTTTTATTTCTTAATATTAAGTACTGCAACGCTCTCCACATGCTTACTAAAAGGGAACATATCTACTGGCTGTATCCTTTGAACTTCATATTCATCTTCCATTTTTGCAATGTCCCTTACCATAGTTGCCGGATTGCAACTTACATACACAAATTTCTTGATTTTCAACTTTAATATGTTTTGTATTGTTTTATCATCCAGTCCTTTTCTTGGTGGATCCACTATTATTACAGTTGGCATTATTTTTTTCTTGTTTATTAATTCATCGAATGCGAATTCTACATCTCCGCAGATAAATTCTGCATTTTGAACATTGTTTATTTTAGCATTTTCTTTTGCATCTTCTATAGCCTGTTCTACGATTTCTATTCCATATACCTGTTTTACTTTTTTTGATGCAAATATTCCTATTGTTCCAATTCCACAGTACAAGTCAAACAATGTGTCTTCTTGGCTTAGCTGAGCTGCTTCTATTGCTGTGTTATAAAGTATTTCTGCCTGTACAGGATTTACCTGATAGAATGACATTGGTGATATTTTGAATTTGTACTCTCCTAGAATATCTTCTATGTATCCTTCTCCATATAAATTTATATTTTTGTTTCCTAATATTACGTTTGTATTTTTGTTATTTATATTTTTAACAATTGTTTTTATTTCTGGGAATTCTTGTTTCAACATTTCTACAAGGTTTTCCAGCTTTTCACTTTCAGATTTGGAATTTGAACTATTGTATTTCTCTTTTATTTCATCTTTTTCATTTAATACCAGTATGCACATTACTTGATTTGTTTTTATTCCAACTTTTATTACTACATGTCTAAATAATCCTTCTTGAGTTTGTTCATTATATACTGTAAAATTATTTTCTTTTATCAATTCAACTATTCTGTTTGCTATTTTTTGTGATATTTGTGTCTGAATTAAACATTCCTTTATTGGAATTATTGTATGTGTTCTTTGAGCAAATACTCCTACTGTTGGTTCTCCTTTTTCATTTATTCCCACTGGAAACTGTGCTTTGTTTCTATAATAAAATGGATTATTCATTCCTATTGTGTTGCTTACCTGTATTTTATTTTTTAAACCTTTATTTACTAATGATTGAACAGCATTCTTTTTTAGTTCTAATGTGTACTCATATTTTACATGTCTTAAATCACAGCCACCGCATCTTTTATATGTTGCACAATCAGGTTCTACTCTTTGTTCTGAAGGCTTTAGTATTTTTATTAATTTACCATATCCATGTGATGCTAATACTTTTACTATTAGTATCTCACATGTTTCACCCTTTATAGCATTTGGTACAAATATAGTAAATCCATCTATTCTTGCAATTCCCTCTCCCTCAAAACCATTGTCTATAATTTCAACTGTGTAGGCTTCGTTTTTCTTTACAGGTAGTTCTTTCATATATAATTATTCCTTCCTCTTCGCCATCATTAAATTTTAACAGAAGAGCGATAGCATCGCTACCGCCCTCCTGCATCGTCGTTTTCACCTTTGCTTGTTTCATTGTGCAAGTCAGGCGAAAATCAAAATTGTTTTGTCAATGTCTAATAAACCACGTAAAAATCATTATGATTATTACGAGGAACATCAGCCCATCAGCCATAAGATCAACTACATCTTGTAGAACAATATTCACACCTTCAACAGAGATTGCTAAGATTATAAACAGTATGCTCCAAACAAGACTGTTGCCAAACGGATAAATTCTTGAAACTAACAAGCAAATTACAACAAGTACACTTGCGATTGATAGAATTGACCGTATAGCCAATAAAAGCTGGCGTCTGTCATTATCGTTCATGACAAAACCTCCTTCAAATTATGAAAATTTAATTTTCAAAAGTACACTTTTTTATTTTGCTGTACTTGCGAATATGTTTTATATTATACCATAAAATTCAATCTAAATCAATATTTTCGATTTATTTTACAATATTATTACATTTATATAACATTTATGTTTCACTACTGTTTAATTTTTTTTTTTATGTTATAATTTTAGTGTATTTTATATACATTATAAAAAAATAAGGAGGTTCAATTATGCAAAGACATATTGAATGTGATGTAGCCGTTGTTGGCGGTGGTGCAGCAGGTATAGCTGCAGCTATTGGAGCATCAAGAACTGGTGCTAGAACTGTTTTAATTGAAAGAAATCCATACTTTGGAGGACAAGCTACCAACTCTCAAGTTACAGCTTATTGTGGTTTCTTCACAAGAGGAGAAAATTATGATCAAGTTGTACAAGGAATCGGTGGAGAAGTTCTAAAAAAGTTAGAGGCTTATGGTACAAACATCCATCCAAGACCATCTAAATCAACTGGTAACGTTTCTGTATCTTTCAATCCAGAATACGTAAAATTGGTTATGGATCAAATGTTAAAAAAGAGTTCTGTAGAATACTTCTTACACGCTCAAATGTATGAGGTAGTAAACAATAACGGAATGATTGAGGAAATTAAATGTACAGATGATGAAGGAACATTTACAGTAAAAGCAAAAGCTTATGTTGATGCTTCTGGAAATGCTAACTTAGTTCATTTTGCTGGAATTGCTACTAACTGGGGAGATGCTGATGGAAATGTTCAACAATCTTCATTACCATTTAGAATTGACAATATCCCTGCAAGAGAAATCTTAAAGCCAGATATTGAAGCTGCTTTAAAGAAAGCCAAAGAAAATGGAATAGAAATTAAGAAAGAAACTGGATTAATAATTAAAATTCCAGACAAAACTTATGGATATTGCACTATTCCAAGTACAATAGTTCCTGCCCTTGACGCAGAAACACTTACAAAAACAGAAATGGAACTACGTTCACAAGTTCACAGCTATGCAATGGCATTCAAGAACTATTTAGACGGATTCCAAGACATGATTATCTCTTCTTCAGGACCAGCAGTTGGTATTCGTGAAGCAAGAAGAATAATCGGTGACAAAATGCTTAAAGGTGAAGAAATAATTATGGCACCAAAGAGCGATGACAGTATAGCAAGAGGAGCTTGGAGCCCAGAAATGCACAAGAGCAACACTTCTATAAAATATACTCACATTCCAGATAACGAGTACTTCTCTATTCCTTTAGGATGCCTAAAAGTTAGAGATGCTAAAAACTTATGGGCTGCTGGTAGAACAATTTCTACAGACTCATTAGCTCTTGGTTCTGTACGTGTTATGGGAACTGGATTTGCTACTGGACAAGCAGCAGGCGTAGCCGCAGCTTTAACATTAGATAATCCATCTTACGATGTAAAAGCTGTTCAAGACGAACTTGTAAAACAAGGAGCTTTAATATAGGTTTTAATGTAATTATTTTTTACTTAAAATAAATTTTATATTAAGTCTATGGTTTTATAGGCTTTTCCTCAAAAACCTAAATTTAATTAACAAAGGAATAAAATTGGAAATGATTATAATTTTGTCAGATTAAATTAATAAAAAAATATATTTTATTTATATCTTCTTAAATTTATCTTTCTTGCAAAATCTAATTCTTTCCAATTTCCTTAAAGAAAGGAAAAACAATGGAAAAAGCAAAAAAGGAAAAAAAGCCTTTAATGACAAAAAACGAAAAAGAATTTGTTAGCACAGTAATTGCTTTTATTCTTCTTATCGTTTTCTTTATAGCAACACCTCCATCTGGTCTTAGTGCCGATGGTATGAAAGTTCTTGGCGTATTCATATCTGTTTTATTCTTGTGGATAACAGTTGGAATAGGCTGGCCAAGTTTATTATGTTTAGCAGCTCTTGCCCTCGTTCCATCTCTTGGAATGAAAACGACACTGCAAAATTCGTTTGGTAACGAAACATTCGCATTTTTACTATTTACATTCATGTTTACTTATGCATTTTCTCAAACAGGATATGTTAAGAAAATAGCACTTGGATTTGTAACAAGTAAATTTGCAAGAAAATCACCTTGGAGATTTGCATTCTGCTTCTTTGCAGCAGTTCTTATAATTGGATTGTTCATGTCTCCAACAGTTCTATACTTTATAATATTACCAATTCTTGAAGAAATTTATAATGTTTTAGGATTAAAGAAAGGTGATAAATACGCAAATATGCTTATGATGGGCTTAGTATTCTGCACAAGCTTATCTTCTGGTATGACACCAATAGCACACGTATTCCCTGTTCTTTCAATGGGAGTATTTAAATCATTAACTGGATCAAGCATAAGCTATGGTCAATACATGCTTTACGCGATTCCAACAGGAATTATAATATTTGCATTAATGATGCTTGTATTTAAATTCTTAATGAGACCAAATACAAAGAAAATAAATCTAAAATCATCTCAATTCGATAAGATGAAAAAAGAAATTCCAAGTGCAACACAAGGAGAAAAAATTATTCTTGGAACATTTATTTTAGTAGTTGCATTATGGGTTCTTCCAAGTTTATTGAAAACAAGCTCAGTAAAATGGATTGCTAGTACATTTACTTGGATTAGCAAATTTGGTACAGCAATGCCACCATTAGCAGGAATTATAATCTTATCAATTCTAAAACATGATGGAAAACCATTAATAAACATTAATGAAGCAATGACAAAAGGTGTATCTTGGCCAAGTATTATAATGGCATCTGCAACGCTAGCTTTAGGTGCTGCCATGACTAACAAAGCAATAGGATTAACAACATTCTTATCAGGTTCTATTGCTCCAATTACAACTGGATTATCACCTGTACTACTAATTTTATTGTTCTCATTGTGGGCTGGATTACAATCAAATGTATCTTCTCACATGGTTACAGCACAATTAGTTCCAACACTTGCTGTTCCAGTAGCGTTAGCTTCTGGTGGTGCATTAAACGCTGCAGCTATTACAGCCGTTATTGGTTTAATCGCTGCAACAGGATCTGCTGCTCCACCTGCAATGCCTTATGTTGCAGTAGCTGGTTCATCAGGTTGGTCTGATTCAACAAGTTTACTAAAATATGGATTCTTAATGATGTTCATAATTATATTAGTTGCAACATTTGTTGGATATCCTCTAGCAAACTTAATAATGCCAATGTAATAAATATATATACTAAATCAAAAATGACTTAATATAAAAACAGTTACTAGATAATGGTTTTCTATAAAAAACTATTATACTGTAATAAAACAACAAGAAGCAATTATACTGAATTAAAATCTCAAATAATATTTGGATTTAGTTCGAATAATTGCTTCTTTTCTTAATTTTTATTGTTGTTTATTTTTTATTATTTATTTTATTGTTTGTTATTTTTACTTTCAATTTATTTTCATTTTTTTAGTTTTCATATAACTTCTATTTTTCAATTAACTATAAAAATTTTATAAAATATAAAAGCTATAATTTCATTTCTTAGAATTTTTCGTAATGGACTTTTTCTTCATAATAATTATCATTTACTTTTCTTGTTTCTGCTGGATACCCCATTGAAATTACACAAAATATCTGGTAATTTTCTGGAACTCCAAGAACTTTCTTTTCCATTCCTGTTTTTTCAAGGTCTGGATACCCTCCAAGCCAGCAAGTTCCTATTCCAAGAGATGTAGCCTCTAATAATATATTCTCTGTAACTGCACCACAGTCAGCTTCCCAGTATGGAGTTTTTTCATCATCTGCACTTGAGCAAACAACAATTGCAGCATTTGCTTCATTTAGCATGTGCGAATAAATACAGCAATCAGCAAGCTTCTTAAGTGTTTCTTTATTTCTTACTACAATTAAATCATAAGGTTTTAAATTGTGTGCTGATGGAGCATTCATTCCTGCTTTTAAGATTTTTTGCATGTCCTCATCTGATATTTCTTGTTCCGTATATTTTCTAATACTTCTTCTCTCGTAAATTTCCTTCATAAGATTTTCCTCCTTAACGTTACTTTTTTATATAATATACATTAAATGTGAATTTGTCAATTTGTATTTTGAGAACAATAAAAATTCCTAGCTTTTTCTGACTTCTTTAGTTGTCCTTTTATCTGTAAATAAACTTCTATAATTTACTTAATCTTTAACGCCTGCTTTTTTGCTGCTTGAAATCTTCAATAAGTTCTTCTTTTCCTTTTCCAGAAATTATTGGCTTACTGACATCAGTAAAACAATAATTAGTTGGTATGTCGCTATTTTCACACGCAATCATTGCTTTGTTAATAATTTTTTAAATTTTTCCATTTAGCATATTGTAATATTGGCATTAGTTCTCTAGCATACCAAAATTCAATTTCATCTTCGTCTATATGTTTGATACTTTCAAATGTTTGGTCTTCTTTCTCCATCAATACCACCTCCATTTAATTTTGTGTAGTCGTAACAGAACAGTTGTTTGTATTTGTCAAGTATCTCTGGAAATTTTATACAAATATTTATACAGCAATTTATTTAAATGCAGTATAACAAGTTAATCTAGTTGTATAAGCAATGTATTAAATAGCAAAAAAGAGAGATTTTCGAAAATCTCTCTTTTCTTAATTTGGTGCGGATGAGAGGACTCGAACCTCCACGCCGTTGGCACTGGTTCCTAAGACCAGCGCGTCTGCCAGTTCCGCCACATCCGCGTATTAGCTATATGTAAGTGCTAACACTTACATATAATAGCATACTTTTACTTCTATTGTCAATACATATTTTAATTTTTTTATTAAATTCGTAAATTTTTTTCATAGTTATTTTAAGTTAATAAATAAATTTTTTTCAAAATGAATCTGCAACTGTTCTTACTTTTTTTCTTCTCTTTTCGTAGAGTTTTGAGTAAATAAATTTTAATCTTAATTTTTCTATTGCTCTTTTTCAAATTGCATTTAGTCTAATAAATCATAAATATTTTCAAATTTGTATCCTTTATCTCTTAAAAGATTTATTAAGTCTGATAGCATTTCATAAGTAAGTATCTTGTCACTAGAATCGTGCATTAATATTACTAGGCTATCCTTTTCTCCCATTGTATCTTTTACATTTTGAAGTAACGCCTCCTTGGTGTGTGCTCCTGCAGCATCTTGGCTTAAGCAGTTCCAATCCAAATGAACAACTCCATTTTCTTTTAATAATGCTTTTGAATTCTGCTTTGCTTCATCATAATATCCGCCATTTGAACCTCCAGGAAATCTAAATAAATTTGATCTATAATTTTGATTTCCTAATGCATCTTTTATTGCTTGTTCAGTTGTATTGTATTCGTTTAAAGTAGCTTCTGGTGATTCATAAACTGATGAGTATTTGTGTGAGTATCCATGGTTTGCAACGTAGTGACCCTCATCAAATTCTCTTTTTACTAGTTCTGGATGTGCCTTTACATTTCCTCCTAATGTAAAAAATGTAGCTTTTACATTTTCTTTTTTTAGCAAATCTAATATCAATGGTGTAACGCTTTCAGATGGTCCATCATCAAATGTTAAGAATACTCTTTTTTCGCCAGTAGATCTGTATATATGAAGAATTCTGTCTTTTTCTTCGTCTGTTAGTTCTCTGCTCGTCTGTTCAATTCTTTTTTGTATGATGGCTTGTTGTTTGGCTTCCTCTTCCTTTTTCTTTTCTTCCTCTGCCAATCTTTCAATCTCTTCTTGCCTTTTCAGAGCTCTATAATATTCTCTTTTCTTTTCGTACTTAGCAAGTTTAATTCCACCTAAAGTTGCAAGAATGATAAATGCAATAGAAGCTAATACTAGTACAGCTATCTTTATTTTGTTTACTTTTTTTATTTCTATTAAATCGTACATCTCGTCCTCTTATCTTTTTTATTCCTATTGTTATAATATACCACTTCTTTCTACAATATACAACAATGTTTGCAAATTATTTTGATTTTGCCTATAAATCACTTTGGTTCAGTAAGTATAATTTAATTTTTCAAATAGAATTTACTTTTTCAAATAAAATTTTTTTATCGATCTTTTGCCCAAAGTAGCCAAACAAGCAAAACCGACCCCCGTAGAAGTTTTCCACGGGGATCGGTTCCTTTTACAATTTCCTGATTAATATTGCCTTTGTGTTTACTTGAGTGTTCTCCTCAGAACGTTCAGGGATTCATTCATCAATCATATCCCTTACCTTGTACAGGGAGAGTAACATTCTCTCCAGCATACTCCTGGGCAGTGTCTTCAACATGATGTTGAACTCCTTCCAGCTCTGCTCATCTGCAAGGGCAAACTTCACAACCTCGTCAAATGTCTTTTGCAGGATGTCGAACGTGAGCAACTGCTCATTGGACTGCGGCTGTACCTTGTAGGTATTCCGTTCTCCAAAGGCTTCATCACCTTCCAATGTTCGTATCGTGGTGATTGACGTCTGGCGCTGGTTTTCTTCACCCTTCACAACCACCTCCTCGATGGTTATCTCGTAGCTCTTGTTCCGGGACTCAAATTTGAAAAGCATAAAAATCTCTCCTTCATAAAAAGTGTTTTAGATGCAGTAATTCCGCAATCTGTTTATATTATACCATGAATTTACATAAAGTGCAAGTTTACCTATCTCCATTTATTTTTAATAGCTTGAATATTTCCACTATTATAACCGGTGCTATTACGAGTAGTATTGTTTCAACTATATTTTGTACTGGCAATATTGGTATGCTGAATATTGTTCTTAATGCTGGTATTGCCAATATTACAACCATAAGCAAGCTTGATATTCCTATCGCACCAAATAACTGCTTGTTTCCGCCTATTCCAGTTTTGAAGATTGATTCTTTGTTGTTTCTTATATTAAATACATGTATTAGTTCCGAGAATGCTAAAACAATGAAAGTCATAGTTTGGCCAATTTCAACTTTTACTTGTTCTGGGCTTAAGCCTTCTATTACAGGAACATCTTTGGTTGAAATTCCAATTACAAATGCAGTAAGTGAAAGCAATCCTATCATTATTCCTTGGTATGCTATTCTCCATGTCATTCCTTTTGTGAATATTCCTTTATCCTTTTCTATTGGCTTTCTGTTCATTACATCTTTATTAGCAGGGTCAAATGCTAAAGCTAGTGCTGGAAGAGAGTCTGTAACAAGATTTATCCATAAAATATGAATTGGTAAAAGTGGTTCTATTAATTCAATTGGTATTCCAAATTTGCTTGCCAAAAATGGCGTTAGTAAAATTGCTAAGAATAATACTGCAACTTCTCCAACATTGCTTGATAATAAGAATTGTATTGCTTTTAAAATGTTATCATATATTCTTCTTCCTTCTTCAACAGCTGATACAACTGTTGCAAAATTGTCATCTGTAAGAATTACGTCTGCTGCTTCTTTTGCAACATCTGTTCCTACCATTCCCATTGCACAACCTATATCTGCTGTTTTTAGAGCTGGAGCATCATTTACACCATCACCAGTCATTGCAACAACTTGTCCTTTTGATTGCCAAGCCTTTACAATTCTAACCTTGTGTTCTGGTGCAACTCTTGCATAAACTCTAATGTTTTCAACTCTTTCTGCAAGCTCATCATCAGACATTTTTGATAATTCAGAACCCGTTATTGCCTCTTGTCCGTCTTCCAATATTCCAAGCTCTTTTGCAATCGCAACCGCAGTTGTTTTATGGTCACCTGTTATCATTACAGTTTTTATTCCTGCAGTTTTGCACTTTTCTACTGCAACTTTTACTTCTTCCCTTGGAGGGTCTATCATTCCAACCATTCCAACATAAATAAGATTTCCTTCAAGTTCTTCCTTTTCTTTATCTGTTGGCTGATGATCTATTTCTTTATAAGCCATTGCAAGTACTCTTAATGCTTTTTCGGCAAGCTCGTCATTTGCCTTATCTATTTCGCCATGATGATTTCCTATATCGTCCTTTATTTCTCCGTTTATTTGATATTTGTTACATCTTTCTAATAGTTCATCTATTCCACCTTTGGTATATACAACAAATTTATTCTCAGAAATTTTATGAACCGTTGTCATAAGCTTTCTTTCTGAATCGAATGGAATCTCGTATACTCTTGGCATTTGATCAAATATGGCTGGAGTAAAATCAAGCTTGAAACCCATGTCTACGAGTGCTGTTTCAGTTGGATCTCCAGTTAATTTATTGTTTTCTCCAATCTTTGTATCATTACAAAGCATTGAAATATTAACCAATCTTTCAAGTTCTGCATTTGGAATATTTGTATCAATTTCTTCTATATTTTGAATCTTTCCATTATAAAACAATTTTTGCACAGTCATTTGATTCTTTGTAAGTGTTCCCGTTTTGTCCGAACAAATTACAGATGCACTTCCTAAAGTTTCAACTGCAGGAAGCTTTTTTACAATAGCATGTTTCTTTACCATTCTTTGAACACCAATGGCAAGAACTATTGTAGAAACAGCTGCAAGGCCTTCTGGAATAACAGCAACTGCTAAACTTACAGCAGTCATAAACATGTCTAAAGCTTGCTTTCCTTGTAACATTCCAATCACAAAAATTACAGCACAAATTGCTAGTGACGCAATTCCTAAAGTCTTTCCGAGTTTATTTAATCTCTGTTGTAATGGTGTATCAGATTTTTCTGTGTCGTTTAAAATTTCTGCAATCTTTCCAACCTCTGTGTTCATTCCAGTTTCAACAACAATTCCTTTTCCTCTTCCCATTGTAATTAAGCTAGACGAGAACAACATATTCGTTCTGTCTCCGATTGCAACCTCTGGGTCTGAAATGGTTTTTGCATATTTATCGGTTGGAACAGATTCTCCAGTTAGTGAAGCCTCTTGAGACTTTAAATTTACGGCTTCTATCAATCTTATATCAGCTGGCACATAATCTCCTGTTTCTAAAACAACAATGTCTCCTGGTACTAAATCTTTTGATGGAACAACAAGAAGCTTTCCATCTCTTATAACTTTTGCAGAATATGAGCTCATCTTTTTCAAGGCTTCAAGCGACTTTTCTGCCTTGTTTTCTTGAGCCACACCAATAATTGCATTTACAATTACAACGATCATTATAATTATTGAGTCTGTAATACCTTCTCCTTGTATGTAACCAACCACTCCAGAAATAATTGCAGCCAAGATTAAGACAATAATCATAAAATCCTTAAATTGCTCTAAAAACTTGATAAATACAGATTTTTTCTTTGCTCCTTGTAATTCGTTTAATCCGTATTTTTCTCTTTTTTCTGCTACCTTTTCATCAGAAAGTCCAATAGTTTCGTTCGCCTCAAGTTTCTTTATAGCATCATCTGATGATAAATTAAACCAATTTTCATTTTTCATAAAACTTCATTCCTTGTATAAAATATTTAGTTTTTTAAAGGTTACCTATAAACCTATATAAATAATTATATTAATCTGTAATATAGTCTCTAGGTTAGCATCGTGGACTCTCCTCGTTACTTTCATGATAAAAATTCTGCAAATTTTATTTTAGTCTTTTTATGATTTTGTTTACATTTATTATGTGCAAAAAAGCAAGACTCTAAAAGAAATTTGCCTTATTTTTTGTAAATTTCTTTAAAAGTCTTGCTTACCAAATTGGTTACTAGCCATGCTCTATAGCCGTGATGTTGACTAGTAGTTTTTAAGCTACTCCCTTTTAATTTATAAATATATTATCACTAAAAAATTCAAAATGCAAGAGAAAATTAGTTACATATTAATTCCATCTATACAATTTTCATATATAAACTTGCTTATTTTTTCCATTTCGTTAGTATTGTAAAACTCTGTAAGCAAAGTATTAAATTCTTCTAATTTATTGTCTGGAACTTTTATAATTCCTGCTCCACTAGCAATCATTATTTTGTTGGCTGCTATTGTACTTGTTCTTTTATTTCCATCCCAAAATAATTGCTTTCTCATTCCATAAAGCATATATGTAATAGCTCTTTGAGTCTCATTTTCAATTTTTAAAATTTCATCTATTTCCTTTTGAGTCTCTTCTCTATCTGGTATTGGTGGAATATACTCTGTTCCTGTTATTTCAACTCTTCCACTTCTAAGTTTCCCCCATTCCAAGCTTTCATTTCTTGAAACATATTCATTTATTTTGCATACAAAATCAAGATTGAAATTCTCTTCTATATTATCAATTACATATTTCCACGCATCTCTTAAATTTAATACACATTGAATTTCATCTAATTTAAGACTTGGAACATTTACGCCCTCTAATATAGTCTTTGTTTGAGGAAAAGTTATATTTATTCCCTCTAATCTGGCATTTGCATATACATTATCTACCAAGTTTCTCTTTGCCAAAAATATATTTTGCTCTAAAGTCATTTTATATTTATTCTCCATATTATTATTACCTCTCTTTTCGTATACAGCAATAATAACATATTTTTATAAAAAAGGCTACTATTAGTTGTAATTTTATGCTTTTAATGTTATACTTTTATTATATTCGTGGGTATAATTTAGTGGTAGAATGTTGTGCTTCCGACCCAACCGCACGGGTTCGATTCCCGTTACCCACTCCAAAATATATAATAACTCTTTTTAAGGGAATCGAAAAGGAGGATTAGAAAATATAATTTTTTATATTGTTGACAATTTTGAAAATTTTAAGTATAATAAAAATAGGAAATGGAGAATCCACAAACGTGGTTTGCCAGTTAATATGTAAAAAAACACATTGAACGGTCAAGTTACAGATGTGTTTTTTTATTGTCTATTTGCTTAAAATTACAACCAGTATAATTAAGGCAAATACTATAATAGTTTCGACAACTAAGCAAAATAAAAGTAAATATATTATCTCTAATAAAACTGCTTCTATCATAGCACCACCTCCTCACTCACAACATAAGTTGCGGATTAAAAGTGGCAAACCACATCTGCTTATTCTCATTTCCTATGTTAGTTAGTATAGCATAGAAATATGGAAAAAACAATATTAATGAACAAATTTTCGCCAAAATATTTAGTGAGCAATTGAACTTGAAGTTGAATGGATACAACATTCAAATAAAGATTTATATTTCTATAAGGAAAGACTATATGGATTAAAAGCAAGAAAGCTACAGAAGTCATTTAGTCTCCTATAGCTTTCTTGCTTTTCTTTTTTGAAAGTTGTTATATTTTAAATTCGTCTATGGCTTGTATAAGTACCTCCATATCGTTCTGTTTGCTTGCACTGCATTTCTTAATCCATTTTTTCAGATTTTCATATTCTGGACTGTTTATCAGCTCACTTTCCAGTAATGCTTGCTTTGCACATTCTACGTCCTCGTTGTCCTGTGTGCTCCTGTTCAGGTACACTTTCAGACTGACCAACGTAGCATAGAAAGTAAGCCGTTTGTGATACGTTTCTTCATCGTATCTCCCATTACACATAAGCAACTCACAACCTTCTATTCAAATTATTGGCAACGCCAATGCAATATATTCTAGCACCTTTTTTCAAGTATTTCAAGGTTTTTCAAGCATTATTTAAAGGTAGACTTGGAGGATGTCTACCCTTTTTTAATGTCTATTAAGTTCCTGGTCTTTTTTATATCGTTTCTGACATATTTTCACAAACTGTCTCCACAAAGGGCAATATATTGGAGCAAGACACATAACCATCACCAAAGGTCTTAGCATTTCCACTTTCCATGGTATCAGTACTGCAAGTGCTGTTCCAACAATTATCATAGCAATTACTCCTATTACGAAGTATGCTATATCCTTCGGATCTGTTGCAAGGTATAAAACCATTCCAACAGAAAATAGTGCAATAAGTGTCCAGAGGTATACTTGCGGATAATGTTGACCCCATAGTTCTCCAATTAAAAGAGTCATTAAGAATGCCGCCATTATCTTTAAATCGATAGTAACATTGCATACAAATTTTTGCACAATGACCTATCTCCTTTCAAGTTTGCATATTGCAAGTTGTATCCTCCACATACAACTTTGTGTTTAACATTTTACCACAATTTTCCTTTAAAGTCTAGTACTTAATTGTCTAATATTTCGCTTTTTCTATACATTTGCTCAGTTTTCACCCTAACTCTATTTTTTATCCTAATCAATATTGATATATTTCTTTTACAATAACATCATTTTCTGAAATTTCTCCATAGATAAACACTCTCTGGCGAGTTTCCAATTTACTATAACAATAGTCCGCAAGTCCATTATATGCTTTTATTTTTATTACCTGTTTATCGTCTGTTTCGATATTAAACATTGCTATTGATATATTTTTAGAATTTATTATAAATTTAAATTCTACATTACTTATTATCTTACCTGTTAAAAATACCTCATTCATAATTTTTTTCCTATAATATTACAATATATTTTTTCTATAACTTTAATTTAATTTCTGTATTCTTCTGCATCTTTTCTTTTTATATAAAATAAACACTAGCAATTTATACTTTATATTATGCTAGTATCTATTCACAAATCACATATATTCTTCTTTTTTTCAAGTTTACTAATATGCAATTTGCTGATTCGTTTTTACCTTAATTAGGAAGGAATAAATCTCTTTAATACTAATACTTTCATTGTACATATTCCTTAAAATATATAATCTAGAACTTGTATTAGAGTAGGGCGAGAACCATTGTTACTGTTGGTGTTGGTAGGATTGTTGTTGTTACGATTAGAAGCCGGATTGTTAGAGCCATTGTTGTTATAGTTGCCTCCTCTGTTAGCTCTGTTGTTGGTGTTGTTCGCTTTTTGATTTATCCCTAATTTTATTCTTTTTATAACTTCTTCCTTATTTCTTTGTAACTTTCTTCTTGTTTTTTATTATCGATATAATATCTTTAAATTACTATATTTTTCATTTTTTACTTGTATATTACACATTTATAATTCTATTCTTCGTTTTCATAAAAGAACAATTTTTGTTCTAGTGAATATGTATTTGCTATTTTTATATACCCTAAATGTCCGCACAAATATTTATTTGCTTCTTTACTAGAAATGTTTCCTTGTTTTATTTGTTTTGTGAGATATTTAACTTTTTTCTTTAATTTCTGCTTTCCTCTATCTCTTATCTTCATTCTATATTCATTTATCTTGTAGCCGCAAAAGTTTACTCCCTGCTTGTTCTTAAATATTTGCGTTTTATTGTTTAATTCAAGTTCTAATTTATTTTTTAGAAATTTTTTTATCTTTTCTAAAATTTGTTTGGCTTCTTCTTTTGTTTTTGCAAGTATTATACCATCGTCCATGTATCTAAAATAATATTTACATTTTAATTTGTGCTTTATATATTGGTCTACTTCATTTAAATATATATTTGCAAATGTCTGTGAGGTATAATTTCCAATTGGTTGTCCTTTCTTTCCTTCGTTTGAATACACAATTTGTTTTATTATCTTCAAAAGTTTATAATCCTGTATTTTTCTTGCTAATATTCTATAAAGTATATCTTTATCTATATTGTCAAAGAATTTTCTTACGTCCATTTTTAGTATGTAATATTCCTGCCATTTATTTTTACAATGTTTCATAGCTTTTTGAACATCTTTACACGCTTTATGCATTCCTCTATTTTTTATGCATGCATAGCTTGTATTTATAAATGTTTTTTCAAAATATTCTTTTAAAAAATTATCAACTATCCATCTATGAACTATTCTGTCTAAATATCTACTTTTTTCAATTCTTCTTAACTTTGGTTGTGTTACATAGAATACTATATAGCCTCCATGTTTGTAGCTTCCATTCTTTAAGTTCTCATACAACCAATTTATATATTCTTCTTGTTTCAAATTAAATAGAATTATCTCATTTCTATAGCCTTTTCCTCTTTTACTTAAGTTATGTGCTTGCATTAATTTTTCATAAGTTAATTTTTTATCAAATTGGTTTCTAATTGTTCTTGGCATAGTATTTTGCAAGTCCTCCTATTATCTTACCAATTTCATATATCTTATTCATTGCTATATCAAATCTTTTTGTATCTATCCATTTTTGTTTATTCATTATTCTTAAATATATTCTCTGACAGTTCATTTCTGCGTCTATATTATTCATAAGCTTTAATTGTTCTAACATGTAATTAGATGTATTTTTATTTGCTTTGTAAATGTATAAAACACTGTTCAACATTTTATACATGCTTATCTTGTATTCTGTTCCAATGCTGAATTTTTCTGTTCTTGGAAGTTTTAATATAACATTTAACATATATTCTATATAATCTTCTATTTTTGGTATTAATATTAATTGCTTGTTTTCTAAATCCTTTTTGTCTTTTACATTTTCTATATTTGCCATATTCTTTTTTATTTTCTAATCCTCATTTTTCTTTTCGAAAAATTTACTAAGAGCTACTATATATTCATCATCTTTATATTCTGATATTCCCTTACATTTTAAACAATTAATATTCTTATCCTTTATCTTACATGCTTTTCCGGTTTTATTTATAATTTCTTTTATTTCATTTGTCTGTTTATCATAGTCGTAAATAATATAGCTATATTGCATTTGATTAAATTTTTCCACATACTTTTCTAATGAATTAACTGGTATTCCTACCTTACATATATTATTCTTAAAACATGTACATTTTAAATTTAACTTTTTATGTAATAATACTGCATCTCTACCTGTCGCAATATAAAAATGTCCTAATTTAATTAATACGACTTTACTTGAATCTTTATCTTGTAAAATTTCTAACATTTGACTAAAACTCATTTTTTCACCACTCCTAAAATTAATTTGTAGCAACTTTTTCCGTATTTACTTTACATAACTGAATCCGCAAACACAGAAAAAGCGCCACGCAAGTGAAAAATTTTAGATGTGTGGCCCATTTTCAATGGGTACCACCTAAAATTTTCCACATAGCGTATTCCATTCGCTATGCGTTGGCATAGCCTTCTTCTTGTTTTCCCTCTGTCATAGAAGTTTTGAGTTCTTCTTTAGAACTCATCGCCTCTATATCTCATGGTATCAAATATAAAGTAGGGCGAGAACCATTGTAACTGCTGGTGTCGGTAGGAATGACGTTGAAACGATTAGAAGCCGGACCGTAAGAGCCAAAGCTGAAATAGTAGCCTCCTCTGCTAGCTCAGCCGTTGGGGCTGAGCGCTTCTTGGGTAAATTCCCAACAGTTTCCAGCAAAGTCATAGATATTATTTGCCTTCCAACTTTCACTATATCCTGTATCTTGTAGACTTCCATGTCCATCTGCGGTATTATTACTGTAATTTCCCCAAGTACTTGAATCTGTTATACTGAATCCAGAGCTTGCAAGCCAATTACAGGTCGCATCCCACTGCAATCCCCATATCATTCTGGTTTTTACTTTTGAACCTGTAGCAAGAGTAGTACAATTTTTATATAATGTATACCAATTTTTATTTTGAGTTGCTCCTGTCTTCTCTCCATTTGCTGTTAACTCATATCTTCCTATATAAAATCCTTTATACTTCTCTAAACTTGCTATCATTTCTTCATAGTCACTTACCATTGTCTCTGCCATATTTGCTAAACTACTAAATCCTGCTGTTTTTGCTCTAGCATCAGTATCTCCATTAGTTGAATCAGGTACTATATCTGGCTCTCTATAACTACTTGTATCTCCAGGTTTAACTCTTGTTTGTCCACTTATTATAGCTGAATTTGTATATTTTGTAGTTTTTACTCCTGTACTTCCTGTTAATGCAACTCCTGCATCTACAGTTGTATATAAACTACTTGGTGTTTCTACTGGCACCCAGACCCATTGGTTTCCTGATAAATCTTTACCAACATTTTCCTGTCCCTTATATTTTTCATTATCTGCTTCTGCATCAGAAATAACTAATCCTTTTGCTTTTGTTCCTCCAACATAGTAATACCCTTCTGGTATTGTTACTCCATCTGAAGCAGGGTCATAATCAGAACCTCCTCCTGTTGTGTCTCCAACTTTTGTATCTATCCAATCTGATACTTCATTTAATTGTTTTTCATCATTTGTTTGTGCTTCTGCATATTGATTCTTAGCATCTTTTGCCTTACTTATTACTCCATTATTGTTTAGCACTAAACTTATACTTACTCCTGCTAGTATTAACAAAACTACTATTGTTACAACCAAAGCAATAAGTGTAATTCCTTTTTCTTGTTTATTTTTTATTTCTTTTTTCATCTTCCTTCTCTCCTCCTTTGTATTTCTGTTTTGTTGAAATAAAATTTCTTTGATTTTTATGAATATTTTATTTAGCACATTTATCATTTTAGTAAACTCATTTAATTTATTTTATTGTGCCTAGATTTATTGTTTTTTATTCAACTTTTTCTTTTTATGTATGTATATCTACTCTGTATATATACTCATATTCTTATTGCTTTTGTTGTACTTATTTTCTATATACTTTATAGATATAAATACTCCACATTCATTCTACCATTACCATTTTTTATTTTCAACTGTTTTTTCAATTTATTTTACTTTATTCTGTTTTTTTTGACTTTTTTCGACACAATTGTAATTTTCTATTTTATTTCCATACCTTGCTTTTAATATTTTTCTACCTTTTCACATTTGCTACAAAACCAGCTGTTACTTTTCGTCGTTGTAACAGCTGGGTTATTATTTACATTCCGTGTTCTTGTTTGTATTTTTCTAATGCTCTTGCTACTTGGTCTGGGCAAGATGTTCCTTTGTTTCCACAAGGAATTCCTTTTAGTAAGCTTATTACTTCGTCTATTGTTCTTCCTTCTACAAGTTTTGAAACTCCTACTGTGTTTCCTGGGCATCCTCCAATTATTCTTAGGCTTTTTACGATGTTTCCATCAATTTCAAATATCATTTGCATTGAGCAAACTCCTTCAGGTGTATATCTGTATTCCATAAAATCTCCTTTCTTCTGTTTTACAACATTTATATTTTAGTTTAAAATTTATTCTTGCTTATATTTTAGCTTTTAAATTTTATACAATTGAATAATTATATAAATTTACAATCTTTCTTTACTTTTTTATTATTTCTCTTACTATTTCTCCTGCTATAATTAGTCCTGCAACTGATGGAACAAATGATATGCTTCCTGGTACTTGGTTTCTTATTGAGCATTTTCTTTTTGTTCCTGGATGGCATATACAGTTTGTTTTGCAACTGCAGTTGGCTTCTTGATTTATTTTTATTGGCTCTTCTTTCGAGTAGATTACTTTCAATCTTTCTATGTTTCTTTTTCTTAGTTCTTTTCTCATTACTTTTGCAAGTGGACAGACTGATGTTTTGTATATGTCTGTTATTTCAAATTTTGATGGATCTAGTTTGTTTCCTGTTCCCATTGCTGATATTATTGGTATGTTTAACTTTTTGCAATTCATAACAAGTTCTATTTTTGCTGTTACTGTGTCTATGCAGTCTACTACATAATCTAAATCTTCTGTTAGTATATTGCTTTCTGAGTTTGGCATATAGAATTCTTGATATGTTTCAACTGTTGCATTTGGATTTATTTCTAGTATTCTTTCTTTTGCAACGTCTACTTTGTATTTTCCAATTGTTTTTCTTGTAGCTATTATTTGTCTGTTTAAGTTTGTTAAGCATATTTTGTCGTCATCTACTAATACAAAGTGTCCAACTCCAGCTCTTACTAAGCCTTCTACAACAAATGAACCTACTCCTCCAACTCCAAATACTGCAACTTTTGCATTTTGTAGTTTGTTTATTCCATCTTCTCCAATTAGTAATTCTGTTCTTGAAAATTGATTTAACATTTACTTCTCCTCGATTTTTCACCATTTAAATAAATTTTTTCTTTTTTATTATTTTTGCTTCATTTTTTATTATATATTTTTAGCAGTATTATGTCAATCATTTTTTATTTTTTTAATCAAGTACTTTATTTCATTCTATTTCATACTCATTTTTGATAATCTCAATGCATTTAGTACTACTGTTAAGCTACTTATTGTCATGCTGAATGCAGCTATCATTGGGTTTAGCTCAATTCCAAATGGTTTTAATATTCCACAGGCAATTGGTATCATGCATACATTATAGAAAAATGCCCAGAATAGATTTTGTTTTATGTTTCGTATTGTTTTTCTGCTTATTTCTATTAGTTCATTTATTTTTTCTATGTTGTCACTCATTATTACTACCTGTGCAGAGTCCATTGCAATATCTGTTCCTGATGAGATTGATACTCCGATGTCTGCTGTTACTAAGCTTACACTGTCGTTTATTCCATCTCCACACATCATTACTAAACCGTTTTGTTTTAACTTTTTTATTTCTTCTGCTTTTTCTTTTGGTGTTACGTTTGCTATTACTTTTTCTATTCCAATTTGACTTGCTACTTTTTTAGCTGTTTTTTCATTGTCTCCTGTTATCATTACAACTTCTATGTTTTGTTTTTTCAGCTTTTCTATTGTATTATTTATGCCTTCTTTTACAATATCTTTCACACCAATTAATGCTTCTAGCTTTCCGTTTATTGCAACAAATAGTATGCTGTTTCCATCTTCAACAAGTACTTGCTCGTCTTTTTCATATTCTTCTGAAACTTCTATGTTTTGTTGTTCCATGAGTTTTCTGTTTCCAATTATATATTTGTCGTTTTCTATTGTTCCCTCTATTCCATACCCAGGAATTGCTTTAAATTCATTTACCGCTTCTAACTTTTCATTTTCAGCAACTGCTACTATCGCTCTTGCTATTGGGTGTTCCGATTTTTTCTCCATGCTTGCAACTTTATTTATTAACTCTTTTTCTTCCATGTTGCTGTAATTGTATACTTTTGAAATGCTTAGCGTTCCTTTTGTTAATGTTCCAGTTTTGTCGAAGCATATTGTTCTAATTTTGTGTGCGTTTTCTAAGCTCTCACTCGATTTAACTAATATTCCTCTTTTACTTGCGTTTCCTGATGCAATTACTATTGCAAGAGGTGTTGCCAAGCCCAAACTGCAAGGGCATGCTACTACTAGAACACTTACAAATATATTTATGGCTGTTGCAACATTTTTAGAAATCGCAAGCCATATTATAAATGCAATTACAGCTATTATCATTACCACTGGCACGAAGTATCCGCTTATTTTGTCTGCAATTTTTGCAATAGGAGCCTTTGTGCTTGTTGCTTGTGCTACTAGTCTAACAATTTCAGAAACTGTTGATTCTTTTCCTATTTTTTCGGCTTTGTATTTTATTGTTCCTTCAAAGTTTACGCTTCCCGCAATTACTTTTGAACCAATTTCTCTTTTTACAGGTTTGCTTTCTCCTGTTATGAACGATTCGTTTATATGCGTGCTTCCTTCTACAACTTCTCCATCTACTGCAATTTTTTCTCCTGGCTTACAAATTACAATGTCGCCTTTTTGAATTTCGTCTAAAGTTACAACTTGCTCTACTCCATCTCTTAGAATTGATGCATGGTTTGGTGTAATGCTCATTAATTGACTTAATGCCTCTTTACTTTTGTCTTTGTTCTTGTTTTCGATATATCTTCCTATTTTTATAAAGAATATAACGATTGCTGCAGACTCAAAGTATAAGCTGTGTACGTGCATATTATGTCCTTGTATTATTTCTATTGTTCCATATATGCTGTAAATATAACTTGCTAGCACTCCAACCATTACCAATGTGTCCATGTTCGGAGTCTTGTGTATTAAATTTTTGTAACCATTTTTTATAATGTCCCAGCCAAATGTAATGCAAATTGTTGTAAGTACAAACAGGCAAATTGCATAATTTAATGGATGTTCCATCATGCTTAAGTATGGCAAAGCTGGAAGTCCAACCATTTGAGCCATCGAAATATATAATATTATTATAGATATAATCGTAAGGGCTATTAATGCATACTTTTGATTCGACTTTTTCTTTTCCTGTCTTTCAAAGTTGTCTATTCCAAGGCTTTCAAATCCAGCTTTTTCTACAAACTTTTCCACCTGTTCAAGTGTAAGTTTTGTATCATCATACTCTATGTTTGCATTGTTCATTATTAAATTAACTGATGCTTGTACAATTCCATCTTGTTTATTTAAATATTTTTCTAACCCTGATGAACATGCACTGCATGTCATTCCATCTATCTTTAATAAAACTTTTTTCATTATTCTGCTTTAAAACCTGCTTCCTCTATTTCTGCCTTGATTGTTTCAACACTTACTTTAGATTCATCATATTTTATATTTGCTTTCTTTGTTTCAAAGCTAACTTCTGCTCTCTCAACTCCATCTATGTTATTTAGAACTTTTGTAAGTCTGTTTGAACAGCCTGTACAGTGCATTCCTTCTATATTTAAAATTATTTCTTTCATGATAAATTCCTCCTTTTTTATTTCTTTATTTTTTCTTTTATGCTTCCGAAAATTTTTCTTATTCCTTCTCCAGAAATCATAACACTTGCTATTGGTATTAGAACTACTATGTATGGAATTATATATCTTGATTTAGCTTCCCATAATATATGGAAGCAGAATCCTCCTAAGAATATTGTTACCAAAATTATTAGTTCTAATGACAAATTTTTTCTATTTTGTACTAACACAATTATCGCACAAGTAAATGTTAATATGATTAAAGCTTTTTGATAAAATGTTAGTGGTGCTTTTGTCCAATTCAAGTTGCTTTCTTCTGTTATTCCATTATTGAATAGTGCAGAATATGTACTTTCTGCCCAAGTTGTTGTTAATTTCTTCTGGTAGAAGTCTATCGTGTATCCTGGATTTTTTGCAAAGTATTCTAGTCTTTGCTTTATTTTTTCCTCATATTCATCAGATATGTTTTCGCCTGTTTTTAAGCTGTTTAAAGCAGGTTCAGCAATCGATTCACTATACCAGCCATTTGCTCTTGGTCCTTCTTCCATAGCCATTAAGAAGTAGCTTATGCTTGGATATGTTTTTCCATCTTTTAAATCGTATTTATTTAAATAATATATTTTTACAAGACTCGACGGAATAAATGTTAATGCTAAGAATATTGCAATTACTGCTAGATTTATTAATTTTTCCTTAACAGCTTTCTGCTTGAAGTCTTTGAAAATGTTTAATACTAAATATATTACTGTTGCAATCACAAATATTAATGTATTCATTCTCATCATATATGCAACCATTGTTAGCAATGATGCAAATATTCCATATCTAATCTTTTTCGTTTCAGTATATTTCATTATGAAGTACACTGAAAATAAGCTTAGTGCTAAAGCTGGAATATCTCCATACATAAATGTTGTAAGCATTGGTATTGTAATGAATGTAAATATTAATATAAACATTAATGTATTGTTCGTTTTATATTGTTTTGCAAGCTGTTTCGTTATTTTGTATAATCCATATATTATTAATAAATTGAAGAATATATTGAAAATTCTAGGCAATATTATTAAATCACAATGTAAAATGCTGAACATTACATTATATACAAATGCCAGCGTTACTTGGTGTGGATACGCCTGCATGTATTGAATTAGAGGTATTCCTGCATAAGTTAAATTTTGTAGAAATTGATTTGGATCATCTCTGTAGTATGTTTGTGCTAAGTTTAGAACGTGAATTGAATCTGCAACGATTCCCGGTCTTACAAATATTATCCATAAAATACTAAACACTAAGTAAATGATGACTGCAACTGCAACAATTATTAATCGAACTTTCTTCTTTTTCAGTTTTTTATCTGCAAATTTTGCTATTCCATATATTATTCCTGCCATAAGAAGCAATCCAAGTATATATGGAAAGCTATTGAATTTTATTGTAACTTGTTCCCCAGAATTCATGTCTGCTGTGTAAATTACATTTAACATTACAACTATTGCAAGTGCAATTATTCCTAAAATTTGTATTACTTTTTTTACTACTTTCACTACGATTTCTCCTATCTATTTAAGTCTTTCAAATAATGGTTCTATTGTAGTTAATTTTAGTCCTGCTGGAACAGTAATGTATTCCCACTTCTTATCTTTAATATCTAGATAGTTTCTTATTTTCTCACAAGCTGTTGGCATTATTGGTTCAAATAAATTTGATAGATTTGCAATTATTACAGAGCATGTATATATTATGTTTTTAAATTGATTTATATCTTCATTTTTGCATACCCATGGTTTGCTTAAATCGTAATATTTATTTGCACTTTCAACTAAATCCATAATGTTTTGTACTGCTGCCTTGAATTCCAATTTTTCTATGTTTTCTCCGGCTTTTTTGTATGTTTCTTTTATCAAAGCTTCCATTTCTGAATCCATTGTTCCTGCTGGAATTTCTTCCAATCCTTTAAAGTTTAACGTTCTATTTACTAAGTTTCCAAATTTGTTTAATATTTCTGTATTGTGAACATTTTTAAAGTCTTCTACAGTAAAGTTTGTATCCTTTTTTTCTGGTCCATTAGATACAAGATGGTATCTTATAGAATCTGAGTCGTATAAATCACATGCCTCTAAAGCGGTCATTCCTATTCCCTTGCTTTTAGAGAATTTTTGATCATTGAAGTTTAAGTATTCAGCAGAAACGATTGTATCTACTAAATGATAATCTTCTTTTTGTCCTAATAATAATGCATTTAAGATTATGCTGTGGAATACAATGTTATCTTTTCCATGGCACATATAAATTTTATTGTTATGTCCTTCCTTCCAGAAGTCTTCCCAATTCATACCATTCTCTTCACATATTTTCATAGTATCTGTTAAATATCCAAGAACCGCATCTATCCACACATACATTCTTTTATCTTCATAGCCAGGAAGTGGAATTTCAATTCCCCAATCCAAATCTCTTGTAACAGCTCTGTCTTGAAGTCCTTGTTTTAAATATTTCCATGTTTCGTTACGAGCGTTTATTCTCCAAGAATTTTCAACTTCTTTAGTGTGTTCCTCAATTTCTTTTTGGAATGCAGATAATTTTAGATAAAGAACTTTATTGTTTTTCTTTTCAAGTTTTGAGCCACAAACAATGCAATTTCCTGCTAATAATTCCTGTTCTGTTGGAACATGTAAACAATTATCACATTGATCTCCTTTAGTTTCTTTTCCACACTCTGGGCATGTAAGAACTATGTCTCTATCTTGTAAGAACTTCTTACAGTTTTCACAATAAGCTTGTTCTTCAATTTTTTCATATATATATCCATTTTTGTAAAGCTTTAAGAAAAGCTCCTTAACCTTTTCCTCATGATATGGGTCATAAGTTTTGCTATATAAATCATAAGAGAAATTCAATTTGTTGAACATCTCTGTAAATTCCTCGTGATACTTGCTAGCTATTTCTTTTGGATTTACATTTTCTTTACGAGCACGCTCCGTAATTGGTGTACCATGTGTATCTGAACCAGACACATATAAAACATTGTCACCTTTTAATCTAAAATATCTTGCAAGAACGTCTCCAGATATTAGTCCTGCAATGTGTCCTAAATGTAGTGAGCTGTTGGCATAAGGCCATGCTCCACCTATTATAATATTTTTACTCATTCTAAGCACCCTCTCCCTTTCAATCTTATAAAATTTGAGTCTATTATTCTCTTGGTTAGTCTTTAATATATTACCACTTTTTATGATTCTTTGCAACAAAAAATCTATAATGCAAATTCAGCATTATAGATTTTTTAATTATGGAGCGATTTCGAAACAGGTATGCGAAAAATAACATACTTTGTTTCAAACTCTCTTATATAACTCGATTTATTGTCTTTACTTTAACATAATTTATCAATTTTGACAAGATATATTTAGATAATTATTCCATAAAGTTCAGCTCTTTCTTTGAATGCTATTTCATTTCCTTCAAGTATATTTATTGCTTCCGTTGATACTGCATTGTTATATATTGTTCCATTACATTCAATCCAACTATTTTCGCCATTACCTTTTAATACTATAATATTTTCTGAATTACCTGCAACTGCTATATTTGGACTATGAGTAGCAACGATTAATTGTCTTTTTTCTTTAACTCTATCCAATTCTTTTACTAATGTGTGATATACATATGCATTATCTAAATCATCTTCTGGTTGGTCTAAAATTAATAATTGATTATTATCAGAGATAGTCGTGCCATAAAGTAAAATCAATAATATTCCAACGGCTTTTTGTCCAAAAGATAAATTCGTTCTTTCTCTATATATTTTCTTTTTACTCATACCATAGTTAACATTTAGTTTAAAATCAATAATTACTTGTGGTATATTAGAAACGTAATTAGACTGAAAATATTTATATGTATATTCGCAGGCTCCCTTTGATACCCCTTCATCTAATCCTGTTTTTTTAGATATTTCCATATATTGATTTGTAAATAATAAATATAATAAATCATGTGTATTTGATATTTTAGAAAATAGAAATTTTAAACTTTTTCTTAATTCAAGTTCTTTTTCATAGCCACTAAAATTGCTTTTATATTTATTGTTTTTTACTATTTCATCAATAATATTCTCTTTATATCTTCTTGGTAAATCAATTTCATAAGTTAGTATTAATTTATCATTTAAAATTTTATTCATTTTATCAAGAGTTTCAATATTATAAGTATTTATCTTTTCAGAAACATCAAATAATTTATTATATTTTGATATTAATGCTCTCGAATTATTTTCTGCATTTTCATCTCTATTTCTTTCAATTTCTATTTTTTTGCAAAGTTCATTAACTTCATCTTGTAATATCTTTTTTTCTAAACATAATTCTTGATATTCTCTTCCTATAATTCGTTCTATAATCGAATAAATAGTTTTAGTAACTTTCATCTTGTTATTTCCAATTTCCAATATATTCTTCTGTTGATATATTATTGGTTTTATATCACTGAGAAATGATATAATTTTATCCATATTTGTAGTATCTAGCCTAACAGAATTTACTTGTTTTTTAAACTTATTTTTATAATTATAAATTGTAACATTTGGACTATTTATTCCTTTTGGAGCAACAGTTATAGCATAAATTTCATCATCTTTATTAACAAATAAGACAATTTCATCAAATCTACTTATAATACTTTCTTTTTTCTCAATTTCATCATATTCTTCAACTTCATCAACATTATATATTAAATAATCATCATTATTTGAATTATAATATGTTTCCGTATCATAAAAATTAAAAGCATACTTTATTATATCTATAATAGTTGATTTTCCAGTTCCTCTAGCTCCAATAAAACAATTTAATTCTCGTGAAAAAGGTATTATTTCCCATTCGGAATCTTTACTTTTATTTTTTACAAAGCTTCCTTTTATGCAAGTAGATATTATATAAGGATTTTTCTTAATAGGAATACTCTCAAATATCTGAGTATTAGGATTTTTAAAAAAAGATTTTATCGTTCTAAAACTTAATTCACCTAAATTAGCATAAAAAAATTGCGTTCCCATTGGTTTACCTGAGCCTTTATAATTTTCTATATTCAAAATACTATGGCTGTCTGATGCTTTAAAAATTTTTAAATCTTTATTAAAGTTTTTTATTAATTTACTCAATTCATTTCTATTGCTTTCATTACTAATGCAAACTCCTAGCATATTTGGAGATTTAAGTACTTTTTCAACAATTCCTCCATTAATTATAAATTCTTCATCTTTTTTAGAGGTTTTTATATAGTCTTTGAGAAATCCTTTATCTCCATCTGCGTGTGGTAAGCACACAAAAGCATTATATTCATTTGCAATTTCGCATAATGTTAATGGTGTTACTCTATCAGCACTTGCTTTATCATTATCTTTTTCATTATCTATTCCACATCTTTTTATAAATTCTTCTATCACTGAAATTTTAGTTTCTTCTGAAAAATAAATTAAAAAATGTCTTGCAAAACATGTAACTTCAATTCCTGGCATTATATATTTTCCATTTAATTTGCCTCTCAATTCAACATTTTTATTAATAATATCTTTTATTTGTTTATATCCCTCTATGGTATTATGATCAGTTATTGCTATAACATCTAAATCCGAATCTATAAATTTATTTATAAACTTTTCATATTCTTTCATAACGTCTATATCTTTTTCTGAACGAATATAATCTTTAGATGCAGGGGAATGAATATGTAAATCCATCTTTTTTAATTTAGCTATATTTTTCATTTTCTTTATTGATTTATCATACAAATCGTCTATATACATTTAAGTTCTCCTTTTGTCATATCTTTACAATATTATAGAATATTTTTACAAAATTTTCAAATAGTATTGATTATAAAACTTATGTTTGGTATAATAATGAAAATTAATTGTTATATTATTTCAAAGAGGAGGTCAATATATGCCAGAATTAAGCGTTTTAAATCAAAAAATAAACTATATACAAATTGATGATGAAGATTATATATCAATTACTGATATGTTAAAATCAAAAGATGGAGATTTCTTTGTTTCAGACTGGCTAAGGAATAGAAATACTATTGAGTTTTTAGGTATTTGGGAAGAAATTCATAATCCTAATTTTAATTATGGCGAATTCGCCATAATTAAAAGTCAAGCAGGTTTAAATAGCTATAAAATAAGTGTAAAAGAATGGACTGAGAAAACAAATGCAATTGGCATAATCTCAAAAGCTGGAAGATATGGTGGAACCTATGCTCATAAAGATATTGCTTTTGAATTTGGAATGTGGATTAGTCCAAAGTTTAAACTATTATTGATAAAAGAATTTGAAAGATTAAAAGCAGAAGAACAAAAACAAATAGGCTGGAATGCTAAGAGAGAACTCTCAAAAATTAATTATAGGATACATACTGATGCAATAAAAAATAATTTAGTACCTAAAGAATTAACTAAAAATCAAATAAACTTTGTTTATGCAGAAGAAGCTGATGTATTAAATATGGCTTTATTTGGTATGACAGCAAAAGAATGGCGTACTAAAAATCCTAATTTAGATGGAAATATAAGAGATTATGCAACAATGAATGAATTAATATGTTTAGCAAATTTAGAAAATTTAAATTCTGTTTTTATAAATGAAGGATTAAAACAATCTGAAAGACTTGAAAAATTAAATAAAATAGCTATATCACAAATGCAAATTTTAAATGATACTGATATTAAATATTTAAAGTAATAAATATGAGAATACTTTTTCTATATTAAAATTATTTATAATTGAAAAAACAAGTGGATTGCATTCTATATTTGCAACCCACTCATTTTTAATTACTTGAACAATTCCGTATGCTCAATCAATCGATAATCATTTCCGTCAGGTAACTGAAACTTGAATCTCTTATCAAGAGTTCTATCATATCTTTCGATTTGATATTTGTCCCTGCCTTTTCCTGAACTAGCATACTTATAGACGTACAGTGTAAAATCTTTGATTTTAGAAGCTTCCTCTTTGGTAAGAAAACTAATTGTTTGAGTTTCGGGTTCTTCAGCACCATATTCCCAAACATCTCTAAAACCACGTACCAGCTCTGTTTGAGAAGGCCACATGTTAATAATTCCTACATGCTGACCATTTCCTACAATTGCAAAAACAATAGGGTGTTCTTCTCCTGAATAGCCATCTTTTTCTTTAAGTGTTCCAGTTGAAAGTAGTTTAGCTTCATTGTAACTATAAACTCCTTTCAACTTGCAGTCCATGTCAAATACTCTTGAATTTTTAGCTTCTTTAGCTTTAAATCTGGAATCATAGACATATGACATCTGGCTTATAGGAGCTACTGACGCAACTTCTCTGAGTCCGTCTAAACCATACACTGTATAATTTCCGATATTCTTTGCTTCTTCCTCAGTGTAAGCTTTGAAATAGTACTCGCTCTCATCAAAAGGGGTTCCGTATGCATGAACTTTATATTCAAAATATCCACTTCTCTGTGCACAAACAGGATTAGGAATTCCGATAAAAGCAATTGGTCCAAGTTCTGAACAAAATCCAAAACCTGCACTATAAGTTGTCAAAGCATTCAACTTCACAACTTCATCATACGAGTATGTTCCTTCTAGCAGATAAGTGTTGCAACCAGTTGTATCACGCGGATGAAGAAAGAATCGACCTCCTAGTTTTTCTACACTTATATCCCGTTCAGGATATACCACTTTAGCCATTTTTGTTAGAATTTTTTCAAGCATAATTTTTTCCTCCTTAATGCTTTTTTGTTGATAACTTACTGTATGTAAAACTAAAAGCCAGAGAAATATTTCTCTCACTATTTAGTGGAAAAAAGATAATAACACAGCAATTTGCTATATCATATAATATTTTATCATGTTTTACATAATTTTTCAATAATAATGCTTTATTTTTCCTAGTTTTAACTATTTAAAACATTAAATAAATATAATGCAACTTGATTTTGTTCTTCTTTTGTAATTTCCATAATTTTAGCCATTGCAAACATTATAAGATGATATTTTGCAAAGTTTATTAAAGTAGTTCTATATTCTATGTCAATTTCTTTTAATAAACTATCAAAATATTTATACATTTCAGTTTTATCATATTTTAGATTAGTACAGATACTATTACTCATACATATTGCAAGTCTTAATTTATTTGTTAAATCCATATCATTTATCATATCTATTAAATATTTTACTTTTTCATTTTCCATATTCGATTTACCTCCATATTAAAATCTTGTATCATTTTTCTTTTTATCTTTTAAATTAGCTATTTCATCTAATGTTTTTATTTTCCTTTTAACATTATTTGCTATCTCGTTATCGTTGTCATCCAAAATGCCATTTTTATATAAATCATCACTAACATATTTATAATGTTCATTCTTCTCAAATCCAATTTTATTTTGAAATTGTTTCATTAGACTACACCAAAACCCTTTGAATTTCTGTAATTCTTGTTTTATCTTTTCTTTTTCAGCTTGTAATTTGCTAATAATCTTGTCTTTAGTAGAAAGTTCCTTTTTCAGACTTCCAATTTCATTATTTTTTAATTCTATTTCATATTTAAGTGAACGATTTTCCTTTTCTATTTCATAAGCAGAATGTTCAAATTCATTAATCGCCATATTTAAGTCATTTACACTTCTAACAATTTTAGTAATATCTTTTACATCTTTTGTATAATTTTTGATTTTCTGGACATCTTCGCTTGAAATAACCATATTATTTTTTTCAGTTTAGTAGGTTTCAAACTGCCTAAAATCTTGTCTATATCTTTACTGGTATTATCAAGTGCTTTAGTTTGAGTATTTGCTTTTTCGAATTTTTGTTCTTTTTTAGCTAGTTGTTTCTTGATTTCTCTATAATTGCTCATATCTCTAACATTTATATCTTGATTTCTGCCTTTCTGCTTTTCTTTTAATCGTGTATTAACTTCATAAAACTTGTTATATGACTTAATACAAGCATTTCTCATTTTATCTTGTATTTCAGTTAGTGAAGTTTTTGTAAATATCTTACTTTTTCCAACTTGCTTTTTCATTCCTCTAGTACAATTTTCTATTATTGGAACACCAACAATATGCATATGTGGAGAGGTTTCATCAAAATGAATTGTTGCATTTGCTATTTTAAAAGTTGGTACAACTTTAATTAAATCTTTGACTTGCTCATTATATACATCAATCATTTTTAGTCTGTATTCGTTGTCTTTATCATTCCAAAAATCCATATCTCCAAGTTCTATTATAATTTCACAAGCTATATCATTCTGTGAATCACATACTTTTTTGAAGTAATCTTCAATTTTTCTATCTTCACGAGTTTGCTTTTGGTTATATTCTAATCTTGCTTTTTCAAATTCATCTAAATATACTTGCTTAACATCATTTACAATATCATTTGTTCCATAAATCGTTCTAATTAACTCTCTTTGATTATCATAATCTCTTAAGTTGTGTTTATTTACATCAGACAGGTCTTTTGCATTTTGAATTGCATTATTTGATAGAGAAGTAGTACCAGATAAATTTTCTTTTGCAACTTTCTTTGCTAATTTACTTTTGTTTTTGTCGCTACCTAAGTGAAAAGAATATGCTAATTCTTGCTCCATAAAAGCACCTCCTTTGAAATTTCTTCGAAGCAGAGGACTTTGGCTTTGCCATAAGTCCTAACCCCCTATGAGTTTTGACATGCTATCAAAACTCGGGGGCTCTGCGAGGCAATAAATTAACTATCGCCACTTTCATTTTTACTAAAGTAAAAACAAAACGTGCCACGTTAATTTAATTGTTGCAAAGAAAATATAAATAGTAGTCTTGCAACAATTATTTACGCTTTTTCTTCGAAGTAATATGGGTAACAACACCCAAGCGTAATTTTCCTTCTGGTTTTGCCAAGAAGTTTTTAAATTGTTTTATTGCAACAAATCTTATAATCTTTTGATTTTTCTTAACCTTAAATTCTACAGCTCTGTTTCTAATTTTTGCAACTTCTGTTTTAGTATCATAATTTTCGTCAATCTTATCGTCATGGAAGTAATATTCTCCTAAATCCATATAGTTTATATCTAATTCTTTTTTCAATGTGCCTAGATAATCTTCTAGTTGATTTTTATTCATATTTACACTAACTTTGGCATCTTCAAGTTTTCCATTTCGTTCTATCATTGTAGGAATATCTACAATTCCTTTATCATATAATTTATCTATTTGTTCAATAAAACTACTTCTAAAATTTACTTTTTCTATTTCAAAACTACCATCTTTATTTTTCTTTAATGTTGCAGTATCTATAAACTTTGATATAAAGCTTTGTTTTTCATCTTTACTTTTCATAGTCCAAAGTTTTAATAAAACATCTTTATACATTTCATGTTCAGTTAGTTTTTCTCTTTCAATATCTCTTTCAGCCATTAAATGTTGAGGATTATAATTTTCTTTATCAAAATCTAATGCATCAATTCTTTTATTTTCTAGTGTAGAAAGCTTTTCTTCTATTAGTTTGTAATCTTCAGAGAAATCTTCCATCTCTAATATGCCATTCATATATGCTTTTTTTAGTCTGTCCTTTTGTTGTAAAAGTTTCTTTATTTCTTCATCAATTTTCTTACTTTCATCATCTTTCTTTTCAGCAAGTATAGGGTAGAAGTATTTTTTAACATGAAAATCATATTCTACTAAGTCTAAAATATAATCTATTAAACAATTTTCTATTTCATCTTCGTTATAATACAACTTACAAGTATCGCAGAAATAATACATATATTTAGATTTTTTTCCACCAGTTCCTTTACAAGTCATTATTTGCCCACAAGTAGGACATACAAGTTTTTGAAAGAATATATAAACTCTATTTCTACAATATGCTCTTTGAT